>Ga0214473_10000908_pt1 | contig 40442 bp, 65 predicted proteins | sample RVTome_7_FD_203509 | JGI IMG/M metagenome (GOLD analysis project Ga0214473, IMG submission 203509) | Soil microbial communities from uranium-contaminated site in the Upper Colorado River Basin, Wyoming, United States - RVT98D197 | ecosystem: Environmental > Terrestrial > Soil > Contaminated >...
ATTTGCCTCTGTTTCACCCACCGTCGTTACTGCCGTTCCCGAAGTAAAAGTTCCACTGCGATTTATGTCATAGACAGGCGTTACGGAATCCCCTGAAACTAACGGTTCAAAAGTTATTTCTAATTTAACTGCTTGTTTTGTTTTATTGGGGTCACCGTTGTCAAAAATTCTCGAACGCCATTTAGCTGTTTCATTAGTAGATTGGTCGTCAGCCTCGACCTTATCAATTCCGTAACTTGTATTATCTCGCCAACCGATATATAAATCTGTTCCAAATGCTTTTACCGCACCAATTTTCAAAGTAGTCCCCTGAGTCGTGCCTGTTGAAATTATGTAGGGAAAATTAAGCGTATTTGTCAACTCCGATGCTTGACTGCCAAACTCATAAACACCCTGCTCAACTCCAGAAGCGTCATCAGTTACCGCACCGTAGCCTATCACAAGCCTTTCCTCGTATTCGTCAATGGCCCCTGGATAGACCTCGATTATTTTAGTATTTACCAGCTTCGGCACTTTATCTATTATTTTTGTAAAGGGTTTGCTTCCCGTATAAACCGCACCCCGATTCCCGTAAACGCCCACTATCTCGTTCCTATAAGACCTTGCGGCATTAGGTGCGCCCATAGGCAAGGGTTCCGCATAGTTGTAGGCGCTTTCCAACCCGTCCCAGAAAAAGCGTTTAGACTCCTCGGCTTCGCTGAAACTCTGCCCTTTCCATGCTTCAACTACTAAATATTCTTCGACCGTATAGACGCTCCTTGCCTCAAATCCTGGGTCGAGCTTTATTTTAGTTGGGTTAAAAGTCCCACCCAATCTGTCAAAGAAACCCAAATACCTCTCATTCCCTACAACCCAGCCCCCGAAGAACCTTGCCATCATGTGCCAGGTCGCACTTATCAAAACCCCGTAGTTGACCGTAAACTCTGCACCCTCTAAATCCGTTGCGACTTCGGTATCAACTCCGCCATCCGCAACCGTGGTCGTAACGTGGAAATGGTAACTCTCCCCCGGCTCCGTTCTTAAAGGAGAATCAAAAGTAAAAGTATTATCCCCGACCACTACTGAGCCGTTCACAATAGTTTCGCTCCCCACGCTTCTATTGTTTACGTCATGTAAAGTAATTGTCCAATCTCCCGAACCCACAACGTCTATGTCTATAACTATTGAAACCACAGGGTCGCCCCCAGTTGACACGTTTGAAGTTGCCGTAAAGCTCTGCCTTGCCGTTGCCGCCTCGGAAATCGAAGTGGGTGGTACATAATCGGTTGCACCAGTTCCCCCACCTGTTGTTTGTAAATCCGAAGTGTTGTGCCAACTAGTCAAAGCGTCATCAAACGCCGGAGAATTATCTAAGGGAAAATACCTGCCTATATTTGTAGCCAAAGCATAATAAAGCCCGTTATCGTGGACTACCAAACCCTCGCCTGCACCTCCGCTTACCGTTCTTAATAAACTAACCGAGTCGGCGTTGCTTATCGCATAAATCTTGCCTGCTGAGTCGTAAGCATATCGATTGGTAGACCAAGGGCTACCGTCCTCGAAAAAGTAGGGAAGTCCAGTTACAGTAGTTGAGCTTATCTTGGTAGTTTTCTTGGCTAAAGTTAAATAATTGGGGTCAGAGAATATATTGGCGCATTTTATAAACCTTGCACTATTTTCAATTCCTGATTTAGAAGAAATTGTAGAAATACCCCCAGCCCAATTATTTATTTTGAGAGAAGCCATTACTCTATTTTACACCATCAGGAGAGGGTACTCGCCCAAACTTTCAAACGTGCGTCTCCTGAAGTTTTCTTTCTTCTTACGAGTTGCGAGGAGTTTCTGTCTCTGTAGTCATTAATCAAGCCAATCAAACCGCCTGCCCAGTTCGGTTCTTTTCTTGCCTGATTCTTGCTTACGTTAAAGTCCCCTGTCCAAAACATATTGTTCCAGTTTTGAGCCTTAGTCAGGCTTTGCCTGAACGAGGCGTAATAATCAGCCAATGCTCCCCAAGCTGGTAACTCGTGGTATTCCTCTGGAATCTCAGAACATTGTCCAATCTTATAAGTAACCGTACTTTCCGTGGATTCTTCAAACACCGATTCTAGCTCTAAAATTAACGCTGATGTGACTGATCCTATGCGATACCAACTTCCGCGGGGTTCTCCGTTAGAATCCGTAAGTACAAAAAAATCCCCAGGTCTGACATTGGAAAGTGTACTCCATGCTGCAGTTCCAGCCTCAGTAACAGTCTCATCATTTTCGGTTACAACTACTGTTCCAGTAGAATAATCTGTGCGTACCAGACCGCCCCCACGCAGAGAATATTCAATTGTTCCTGTATAAACCGCTTGTGGAATTGGATATATTCCTACATCTCGCTGCCTCTTATAAAAATAAAGTGGAATTGCACCCGCCTGTATATCAAGAGCGTTAAGTCTTGCCCATTCATTGTTTGAGTGAATTGGCGTTAAAGGATAGTCCACCGAGCCTATCGTAATCACCAAGCTCTCGATTTCTTTTATTTCGGGCGGATAGTGATAATACTGTTGCGAAGCTACGGTACTGAAAGTTCTCACAATTTCTGTTAAGTAAGATGGAAGTTTACTAACAACGAAGTTATCCCTTGAATTTATATGCCTTTTGAAAAAGGTTTGAGATGCGGTTGAAGTGTCCTTTCCCGCTCCGTCCTGAGCAATTCGTATTTGGTCTCCAAAAGTTAATCTCATATTTAATTATAACACTTAGTTATCTGGGAAATAATAAACTGTTGTCTGAAATAATGTCTTTAATTGCTGTCCCTCCTCCTCCTGCCGTATAGGTGCAGTAGATGGAATATTTATTGGTATCATGGTCAGCGGTAATAGGAGTAGTCCAAGTCCCATCTCCAACATAGGTATCTGTTGTGGACATATGTCCTTGATTTGCTGCACCAGAATCATAATATAAAGTAAGAGTTGTGTTGGCATTTCCTATACCAACAATATAATCAACTGCACTAATAGTGGCTCCAGCAGTATTAACAGTTACCCATGAGGCAGAACCATTTGCATCCTGACTCCAATCATTACCATCAACAAAAGAAAGGTCACTATGTAAATAAAGTGCCACTCCTGTTGTAGGTGCAGGGCAACTAAAGTAGGCTGTAATGGAAGTCGAGTCCCCTGCCGCACCTGCAAAAACAGAGCCACCATATTTATACTGGCTTGTTATTTCACCACCAGTTCCACCGATACTCTCATACCCAAACGTAGGATTGTCTTTAGCTCTGAATGAAGCCATTGCTATTGCCCAATGGTCAGCTCCTATTGTATGAGTAAAAGTAGTTTCTGCGGCATTTCCTTGTAATTCATATTGTGCGGCAGTATTCCATACCCCCTCGTCTGTTGCGTAAAGTAAAGTTTTATTTCTTCCTGTCTCAGCAGTATTTAACTCATGCGACATAATATCCACAATTATTTGGAGGTTCATTGTCGGGGTTATAGAATTTGAAGGATTGGCGGTTGTACCAGTTCCACCACCAGTTTGGTCTAGGACCGTAGATTGCTCTTGATGTGCATTAACAAAAGAAGAAGCAATTGCTCTTATGCTAAGACTCGGAGTGTTGGGAATACTTATTGTGTTTGCACCAGAAGTAGGATTAGTTAAATACCACATTTCAGCAGAAGCACCAGGAAACCCTCCAGCACCAGCTTTCACCTGAGTGATTCCAGCTTGACTCATTGCTACCCCATTATAAGTCGGCGCACCCCCGCTTCTAGCCACATCATCTCTCCAAGCCAATCCTAATGTTAGCAACCTGTCCGTACCTGTACAAGTATGAGAGAAAGTTAGAGGACTTGCCGTTCCAGTTGTTGTTGATTTTGCATCAAAAACTGGGGGAGTCGGGCTTCCGATTAAAACTGGGTAAGTGGCATTGTCTAAAAACTCTTGAGGGATAGTTTTGGTCATTAACCCCGTTCCATCCTCATTAATAGTTATATTTAATTCTCCATAAACCCATTTACCTGTTGCGTCTATTGCCTCTGGTCTATAAATATGTAAGGCTTTACCTGCTTTATATTCCATTCCATCGCTTCGATTTATTCCTCCTTTGGTTTTGTGATAAACAGCGTAAGAACCCACTACATTATCAGGTCTTTCAGCACCCCCATCTATTTCCTGTTGAGTAAGAGGAGGTTGGTAAAAGAAGTCTAATCCTTTAGTCTGAATGGTAAACTCAATCTTATTTGAAGTCGGTTTCTCTTTTAATATAACCTCAAACTTAAATCCATCTTCTTGATGACTTATATCGGGTACAAATTCGTAGAAGTGGACTTCTTTAGTTCCATTTACAAGTTTAATTTTCTCTGCTTCGGTTGAAACTACATAATTGTCAAAGTCTTTTAACCTAAAACTCGCATTTACCTCATTGTCCCACCGCATTATCTTAACCTGTGGAAAAAAAAGGTGTGGTTGTTTTGAATCCCCTAACTCTAATTGTATTTTGTCAAGGTAGTGTTCCTTCGGAGTAGCATAATAGGTATTATTCTTAAATTCATAATCCATGTTTATATTTCATATCCTACTACCGTTACATAAACATTACCTGCCGTAGTCGTAATTATTAGATCAGCTGCATCCTCTCCTGAATACCAAGGCACAGGGAATGACTGTACATATCCCGAATTTGCCGCCATCTCCATCTTCCAAATAGCACTATCTCCTCCCGCTAAATCATCTTCTAAAGTAACTGTTGCTGCTGCTGAAATCCCAATAAAAATGCTTGTGATATACCATCTCTTGCCTGCCGCAGGACTCCAGATTATACCGTCTGTTACCGCACCGGCATTTGTGTAGTATTTCTTGACATGAACCGTTGCTTCTGCCGCCAAATCCTGCTCAGGAACTCCGGGCTTAGTGTATTGGTATCCCCTTAAATCAAAATAAGCATTTACCCTATCATTTGCGGCTACTGCTGCTGAGGCTGAAAGTGCTTTACCACCGATTTTTACAGGTTCTCCTGCATCTATTCCGTCGTGGGCAACGTCCCCTGAAATGCTCGCCCCGTCAGAGGCAGTATTGTCCCAATCATCCATAATAGCTAATGAAGTTGCGGTTGCAGTTGTGTCAATCTCAATAGCGTCAAGAACTGCGTTGTCGGTTGCCGAAAGGTTGGCAGTAACCGTTCCTGTAACAGTTACGTCATTGTTTACTCCGAGATTGACAACCAAACCCCCTACTGTTTCGAGTGCAGCCTGAGTCGCCTCGGTTGCTATTTCAATGGCTGCGGTATCGGCTAAAATTGCCGTAGTGTCGGCCAGTATTGCGTCAGAATTGAAGTCCTGCACCCACAATGCACCCTCGGCTGTACCTCTTAATCCTATCCAGTCGGCTTCGATAGGGGTAACTGTGGCAAGAGCGTCATCACGCTCCATTACAGTAGCATTTCCAATTATGGTTGCGGGAGTAGCGACATCTTCGGAATAAACGGTATCATCAATAAGCTGGAGTGCGGTTAATGCGTCACCATCAACTTGAACCGCAAAAGTTCCGGCGTTTGTTACTGCATGGGAGGGAACAGAAGCAAGCGATACTGGCTGAGTTGCTTGCCAGAAAGTTCCCGTTACAGCAACCGTCGGCATTGTCAAAACGTCTACTTGGACTTCAGTTCCTGTAATAGCTCCGTTTAGTGCAGTTAGACCTGCGTTTGTTACAGCCACAGATTCTGAATCAAGGGTTATTTTTACATCGGCAGTTTGTCCTGCACCACCAGTTACAGTTACTACATCAGTTGAGGTTAAGTCACGAATGTCTAAGTTGCTTGCGTCAACGGTTAAAGAGCCTCCGGCATCGCTAATATGTAAAGCACCGTTCGCCGTTATGTTAAAAGGTGCAACATCGCCATCGGTTACCGTTTGGGGAACGGATTGATAAAGCCCCCCGACAAGTAGGTGTGAAGAAGTATTGTCCGTCCAGTCAGCGTCGTCAATGTAAACCGCATTGTCCAAAAGTTCTACTGCGGTTTGGATTGAAGTCGTGTCCCCTGCTATCGTGTCTAAATCTGCCGTTTGTAGTGCCAAGTCTGTCGCGGCGGTATCGGGAAGTGTTGCTAGGGTAACATCATTATTAACCCCCAAATCAACCGTAACCGTTCCTGCGATTGAAACTGGTTGCGTGGCTTGCCAAAAGGTTCCGGTAACAGCTAGTGAAGCATTAAGAATATCCACCTGAAGGTCGCCCGAAGTATCAGTATGAACTGCAAAGATATTACTGCCGTCAGTTCCCATAGCAACCGTTCCTGTCGGGTCGGCATTTATATCTCCATCTGAATATTGAGTCCCTGCACCAGCACCTACATAATCACCATCTGTATTAGTCAAACGAACCGCTAGGGGATTGGAATTTGTGTAATCAAAAACAGTAGTCAGAATAGCAGCGGTACCGTCTTTTATCATCCCCTGTTGTGTTCCGTCTGTTTGATTAAGTGCAATATCATCTAATACCGCGTTATCTGTTGCTGATAAATTAGCAGTAACTACATCGGTTGCGGTTAAGTTTCTTATATCTAAGTCGGTTGCGGAAACAACCGTTGTTCCTGAAGGGATAACCCACAAAGCGCCATTGGCGTCGACCCTTAATCCAATCGCATCTCCCTCAACCGGCGTGAGTGCGGCTAAAGCATCATCCCTTATAGCAACAGCTAAAGTACCTGTTGGAGTTGCCCCCAATGCCGCGTCGACTGCGTATTGCGTCCCGCCGCCAACAGAGTCTATATAAGCCCCCGCGGAAGTAACTAACTGGACATAAGCTGCACCGTAGTCTGTTCCTCTTTGGGCTACGTTGTCTCCGTCGGTTGTTACTTGGGTAGCGGGGGTATCTGTTCGTATAAGATTAACGGCTGTTCCGACAGGGTTGGTCGCAGCAACAGCATCTTCCGTATATTCCGTTCCACCGGCGATAGAAACGTCTGAGGAGTCTAAATGGACATATAAAGCGCCGGTTGCGGACTTTGCCTGTATGGCAATAGAGTCGCCAAGAGTATCGTCTAGGGCTATCAATCCTTTGACCGCATTCGGGTCTATCGGGGCCTGAGTTTGGATTCCCATTAACTAATTATAGCACTCTAGTTTAGTATGCTCTGAACCCTTTGAAGTTTGTCCTGAAGCTCCTGCTCTTTTTTGTCGAGGGCGATTTGCTTGTCGCGGTTGGCTTGGGTTTGCTTGTGAAGTTCTTTTTTGCTCTTTTCTATCTCTAATCTTTTATTATCAAGCTCTTTTTCTCTTTCTTTTAAGGATTCAAACTTCTTCATCTGCTCGGTAAGCTCGTTTTCCCTCGCTTTTATTCTTGCCTCGACTAAAGCCACGAAATCGTCAATTTGCTTCATTATGTCGGCTATCTTGCCCCTTATTTCTTTTATGAATTCGCTTGAATCGTCAAAAACCACCTAGACCTCCGTTTCTTTATAAAAATCCCTCTCTTGTATGTCGTGTGATATCTTCGGATTGCCTTTCTTGTTAAACATTTCGTCAATTAAAGCCTTTCTTACGTGTTTTTCGTACATTGAGTCGACTTTGGTGATTTCCTTAGCTTTTAATACCCAAGTCTTGGGGTGTTCACCGCTCAAATCCCAATTAACCGTCACATTTTTGTTAAGTGGATTGAATACCGATACAAAATTACGCATTTTCTCTTTCATCTTCCCTTTTAATCAAAAGAAGAAGAATCTGAATGAGGTGTTTTTTGTGAATCCTGCCTTCTTTGTCCAATTGCATAAAAGATTCGTCAAATTTTTCAGGAGGAATTGTGAACCCAAGTATGTTTGAAACCTGTTGTCTAATATTTCCCATTTAAAATTTACTGTTATTCATAAATAATGCTTTTTCAATTGGCCAACCCAGCATATAGATTCTCCTCCAAAAAGTTCCGTACTTTATTCCAAAATAGTCAGCCCAATTAGCTACTGTATCTCTGATACCTTTAAATTCGATATAGCGATTTCTGTTAGTATTATTGGCCTGTTCTCTTAATGTTACCCATCTACAATTTTCCTTAAAATAACCTTTATCATTATCAATCCTGTCAATTTGTAGTTCATCTTTATAACTTAAATACATATCTTCGTAAAAACCCTTAAATGATTGCCATTTATCACAAACATTTATCCCACGAGCGCCATATCTACTATAATTCAGTTGATTAGGATTTTGACATCTACGTTTAATTCCCTCCCATATTCTATAAAAACGTGTGCCTTCTAAACCGAACGCTTGTCCTGTTTTGGGATTAAAAGAAACTTGTCCTCTTAAAGTTGCCCAATAACATTTATGAGAACAATATTTTCTTTTTGAAGCTCTATAAGGATATTCTTCAAACTCTTTTTTACAAACTTGACACTTAAATTTATTCACTTATTTTTTTAATCTCCTTCCTATGGGTTCTGCGGTGACCAAAATAAGCTATTTTAGTTTTAGTTGAAAAATCACAGTTAGGCCAATCACATCTGTATTCACTGTTGTTTTGTTTTGAAACTGTTGTAGGTTTTGTTTTATCTTCTTGAACACTTGTTAAAATATCTTTGAAATCTCTGGAACCTAGTTCCTCCTGTTCCTTCTGATACATTGGGTCGACACCATATTGAGTTTCAACTCCCACATACAAAAGCGAGATTATCTTTTTCGCCTCTTCATTGTTTGGATTGTAAAACTTCTGCTCGAATACCATTTGCTCGTTGGTTTTGAAAGTCTTGTCCATCGCCGCCATGCCTGCGTCTATCCTTCTTTTGTTCTCCTTGACGATAGCGTCATGGGCTTTGTCATTTAGGATTTTGTCGTACATCTCTTTGATGTATTTCTCGCTAATGTATCTGGGAAAGACAGCCTCTTGCTTGGCTGGCACACGGAATATCTTGCCACCAGAACGCAAATCCCAGATAACAACGGCATCCTCATCCATCGGGTTGTAAACTCTCAATAAATCATTACTACGTCTCTCAAGTTCAAGTTGATAGCTACTTTTCTTTTTATCAGGAATTACTGGCATTTTAATTACTTACTTCTAATTGCGGTTTGGGTTCCATTTTCTCGTCAGTTTTCGGTTCGGCTTTAGGAAGTTCGTCTTTATAGGAGAGTTTTATGGCGGGCCGCTTATCGACTGCATAAACTAGGTTCTCGACCACTGGTACCAATACCTGTGATTCTTGGACAATTAAGATAATGTTATTCACTCTTAGGAAGTTAGCCAGAAGCTGGTCTGCGGGAACTCTTTTTGGTTTTGCGGTTTCTTCCGCTTTTTTGGCGTTTTTATCTGCCATATTTAATTATAACACTATTGTGCTGTTACTGCTGCATCGGAACTCAAAGGAAGCCATCTAAGGAAAAACTCTATGACTCCGCTTGTCGGTTCTGTAGTTGTTGTATAAACATATTCTATATCGGTATTAGCTCCATTTTTAGCTACTATTACGAATGGTGAATGATAAAGTGTCTCAAGCGTGGTGGGTTCTGTTATCCTGCCTGCCGCTGATGTTGAAAGTGTCAGAGCCGCTGCGGCTAAACCTTTCTTAACAAGGAGCGAACCAACCGCTGCTGAAGATACTGTAGTTCCTGTATTAAGAGTTATGTTAACTTGCGCCGTTTGGTCGTTTAACCTCCAATAAGCTGCCGTTTGGTTTGAACCAAGAACTGTGGTTACAACTCCGTATAAAGCCCTAACTTCAATATTCCCAGTAATTCTCCACAAAGGAATCACATCGGTTTCATTACTTCCGTCAGTTGTTTTTGAAACCCTTGAAGTAAGTCCGTCTTCTGTTATCGGAACCACATTTGCATCCCTCCAAAAAGAATCAGCTAGAGTTGGCATAATTTAATTATATCACTTTCTCTTTTAACCTTATCAGTTTAATTGTTTCACCGAAAGCTTTGTAAATATTGTGCCAGAGGCTCATTAAACGAGTTAGATTGTCAGTTTGCTCAATCGTGAAGTTATAAGTATCGGAGAATTTATAAGAAGCGACACCATCATCGTTGAACTCAATTTCACCTTCAATAATTAGTCCGTCAAATTCCAACTTGAAGTCGTGAGTGTACATTAACTAATTATAGCACTATGAAGTTAATCTTCGTCTACATAGACCTCTGTAGCGTTCAAGGTGCTTCTGTAATTACCAGAGTGAATATCTGTTGCTAATACGTCCATCATGTTTGTGCAAGCGAAGTAGTTTCCACAAAGAGAAGTTACACCAGTTGCTCCCGCAGGAATACGAACTGCTGCTGCGAAAGTATTGGCACTATCTCTGAAAGAATTATCTCTTATAAGAGTTCCAACCGTTGTTGACGCTGCGTAAAAGTCAATTCCGTAGTCAGTACCGTCACTTGCTTCAAATTCATTCCTTCTAATAACTGGTCTCTGAACTGTCCTTCCACCGCCTGGTGTTATATAAATTCCTGCGTTATCCCACTCTTCAAAGATATTGTCCTCAATAAGGACGTTTGCTGAGCACCCGTCAAGCACTAATCCGTAAGTTCCTTCATTTCCGCCTCTAAATACACAGTCGTGAACCCAGCAGTTTGCAGAGTTTCCGCCACTCCCCGTCTTTCCTGAACCTGTTACATTCACACCGTCACCGATATACATACCTCCGTATCCGCCTCCACCGTCAAAAAGGAATCCTGCTACCTCGCAGCTTCTTGCCATTAGCAAAAATGAAAATCCGCTCACGCTCACGTTTCCAACCATAGGATACTTAGTTGTTGCGTCACCCGGTCTGAATTGGTTTTCCCATCCGTAAGTTGCCGAATAAATCCTAACAGTTGGAGTTGTAACTAATACATTTTCCTTCCACTTGCCTTGAGTCGAGGATGCCGGCATTACAATAACCGTATCGCTCCTATCTGCCTCACAAGCATCATGGGCTGCCTGAATTGAAGTTTGAACAGCCGTTGAACCGTCTGGGTAAGTTACATCATGTTCTGCCTTGAACCTGTCATATTCTGCATGGTCTGAGTGAATGGCATAATAGACATTACCCCAGGGATTGAATCCACCGCCCACGGTGTCACTACCGAGCCATTTTGCTCCTCTATGTACTGCTGGAAAATAATTTCTTGCTAACATATTTAAACCTTTCCTGTCCCTTCACAATTCGGACAATCGCTTCCATCTTCTAACTTACCTGATTCACACTCAGGACAAATACCATCAGAGATTTTTACTTCTAATTTCTCTTTTTTTTCTTTCTTTTTACCTGCCATAAATTAAAAAAGCACCTCGTAAGGTGCTAATTCCTTACGGTATCCTGAATATTAAGCAAAAGCTTTTTTGGTTTTTAAACCGCTCTCGTCAATACCGTTATCTGTCTATCTCTAAGTAAACTAATGGGTATTCTGTTGCTACTACTGTGGTCGGTCCAGTTACACCGAACATTGGCTCGGTTACTGCGTCAACTACTTCGTATTGTCCCGTTCCGGTTCCTGCTCCGAATGTTATCTTGGAACCGATTTGGTCGTTTGCCTCGTCAGCCCATACTGAGCAAGGTCCCCAGGTTTGGATGTATCCATATTCACTTGTTCCAAGTCCGCCTACCATTATCGGGACTCCTGCCGGAACATAAGTTTGAGTTGTACTACTTTGAACCAGAAGCTTGTCATATCTGTTGTAAACAAGGTCTGCGTTTGCCTCAGATACTGCTCCTGCGGTATCAACAGCTTCCTTTAAGAAAACCTCAAGTGTTCCGCTTGTAGAAGATTGAGCATTGTGACCTTCAATCGGATATGCCCTGCCCTCTCCTGTTCCGTCATTCACTACCAGCCAGCCGTCCTTGTATTGCTCTGCCGTTGCCGCCGTACCTCCGAGAGTTACTTTGACGCTTTTGTCGTTTACCGCCGGTGCTGTCTGGAAAGAAAGGTTATTATGATTAGCAATTGCTGCCGCTCCCGCTCCCAACTTGCCTCTACCTATTGCGGTTGCGCAGAAAGCATAATGAAACACTCTGCCGAAAGCATCCTCGTAGCGCGTACCTAAAGATACTTGTCCTGCCGTTGTTCCTTGTGCTCCTGGTAATATTGCTGCTAGTTTACTCATATTAGACTCCTGTTATTGAATGGCCTTGACCGTTTACGTTTGGCCTCCAAGTTGCGATTTGACCGATTACATAGAATCTTGCGATTGTTCCTGCCTGGTCGGGCATCATAAGGGGCGGTTGATAAAACCATCCGTTAAAGTTTGAGGGCATTTCCGCTTGTGCCAAACTCTCCGTTGCGTCTAAAGAACCCAGGTTTACTTTTTCAAGTCCAAGTTTTGCGTATTCGCTCGGTACTACCGTTCTTCCGAACCATCCGAGGGAATCTTCATTTAATTTATACCAAACAGCAGATGTCGCCTTTTTGTCCTTGATTACCGGCATTCCCCTGTGGTGGAGTGAAAGGAATCCTGCCGCTCCGCCCAATTTAGCATCAGCAGAACCCTCTCCTCTGACGCTCATCCTTGGAAAACCGCCTGAGTTGTAGTTGGCCCTGACCTGAGGGTCTAAAAGTTCCTCGTAAAGACTCCAAACTGCAAAAGTTGTTAAGTTAAGATTAGGTACTGCCGCGGCCTCTCCGCCCTTTGCGCAAGCGTCATCCAAAGTAGCAAGCTTGGCTAGAGTCATTGTTCCCCAGCTTGTGTAGGTTGCATCCAAGACGTCGTAGCTTGACCTTGTTTGTCCCCCGATTGTCGCTGCATTGGTTCCGTTGTCAACTATTGCCTGAAGGCCGTTTGGAGTATCTCCTGCTCCCGTCCCGTAAGCTGCCTCGGCTATCGCATCAACAGCTTCAAGTGCAGCCTCTTCATACTTATAGGCATCCAAAGGAATAACTCCCTCCGGTCCTGCGTTTGCGAAAGACTCTAACATTATGCTCACTTTGGGCTGCGTTCCTGCTGTGTGGGCGAATGAAAGAGTTATTTCATTGTCTTCTGCTGAAGAGTTTAAATTCTCAAGTCCGGTAAACCATTCAAATTGCGAGGATTGCTGGTACTTAATTGTCCAGTCCATTACAACTCCCCTGAATGGCTTTGCCTTGCCCATCAATCGGGAAAGATAAGTCGGAGCTTCTAATATAGTATCTACGACTTTCCCATGAAGCGCTCGTAATGTTTTACCCTCTACTCTGTTTGAAGGGTTGATTCCATCGGGCGTTGTTGAAAATCCTGCCATGTTTTATTCCAAAAAAAATCGGCTCCGTTGAGCCGACTATTTTGTCGTTAGTATTATTGTAAACTATCTGTCAAATATTAGCAAATCAGCTAGATATTGCCTGCCGCTATCTCTTCAAAGCTCTTCTCTTTTATATCCTTGTACTTAAAGCTTTCCCCTGTTTCCCTTACTTGGGTATTGCCGCTTATCGGTAAATCTGCCCCCGGCGGTCCTTCCAAAACTTGCGGGTGTGCGACCAATATATCTGAAATGCTGGGAGTGTATTCAATCCCCTGTGACCTGTTTTGCTCAATCATCTTGCCTATAGCCAGAATAAGTTTCTTTCTTGCGTCATATCCGGCGTCGCCTTCTTTGGCCTCTTTCATTTGAGGAACTTTGCCTAGCTTCGAAAGCTGGTTGTACTGCGTGTACCAGCCTTGTACTATTCCGTTTATCCTCTCCTGCCTTTGTGTTTCGGATTGCTTTTCTTCCTTCTCGCCCTCCTCCTCCAGTTTGGCGAACCTTTGCTCCAGTTGCTCATTTACTATCTTTTTAAGAGCATCGGCATCTGTTGGTAGGGCTTCCTCTTGCTTCTTAGTCAGTCCAAGAGCATCTCCTATCTTCTGGATGACGGATTTGCTTACTTCCTGACTTACAACGCCCGATACGTCCTTAGTAATTGAATCTTTTAATGAAGCTACCTGCTCGTCTGAAAGTTGCGCTTGCGGTGTAGTCTGAGGTTGTTTCTCGCCTTGAGGTTGAACTTCCTTAGTCGGAACTTCCTTTGGTATCTCTTGGCCTTTATCCTCATTATTTTGAGCTTTATCGTCAGCCATATTTAATTATAACACATTTAAGCAGTTGCTTTGTGAACTGCTTCCATATGTTCATCCATCTTGGTAGGTTTCTTCCCACCCTTGATTAACCCGAATAATCCTTTTTGCTTTTTGCTGAGAGGTCTACCATTAGCCATTCCCTCTTTTAACATTATTCCCGCCTTGTGTGGACTTAACATGATTTATTATAACACTAAGTTTCTAACGATTAAAAAGCTTGCTAATCGCACCCGTCGCTTTTCCAATCAGATTACGAGGCGAACCGCTGGGTACTTCACTAACCGCCTGTGGATTCTGAGGTGAGGGTTGCATTGGTGGTTGGGGTTGGTAAGGCCCTTGAGGATTACCGAAACTCATTAAGTTCTGTTGATTCATTCCCATTACTTGGTTGGCCACGTCCTGTAACTCCATTCCCTTAGCATACTTTTGGATATACATTTCGGGGTTGGTCTGGAACATAAAAAGCATCTCGGCTCTTTTTTCGGCGTCGGTTCTACCTACATCTTGGAAGTAGTTAATAGGGTCGATTAAACCTAGAGTTGCTTCTTCTTTCGCCATGCGCTCTCGTTTTAGTTTGTCCGTTCCCGATGCCTTGATTGACACTTCCAGTCCATCCTCAATAACATCTGAAGTTAACCTTTCTTGAACTTCTCCTCCTTGCCTACCTATTAGTAATTGAAAGTGCTGTGAAGTGTACCTCAATTTAAACATGTGCAAGAGTGCCTCGGCCATCTCTGTCGCTACCTTGTTTATAGCCAAATCAGAGAAATCATCGGCAATCGTAAAACTTGCCTCTCTTTGGATTTGGGTAGTTGTGGCAACGTCGCTTGTCAGCTCACCGCTTGCCGCACCCGATATATGAAGTTTCTCCTTCACTCTTTGCTTAGTCCTTTCCAAGTCACCGAACATGGCTTGGCTTGGCTGCTCCTTTTTAATGAATGCGTGTACTTCTCCCAAATTGCCGTCTACGACAATATCCTCATCGGGGTCGTTCAAGTCCATCTCCTCAATGGTTTCCTTTTTAAGGCCGGACATCGTTGAAAAGACGTGCTTGCCCCTCGCGTCGTCTATCATCTTGGTTATCTGCATTCCACGAGTGTCGTAATTGTCCTGAAGAAGCCTGTTCTCCTCTATGCGTGATATTTCGTCAAAAGCCGACTCGCCGTATTGCTCATAGCCCATGAATATAAACGGCTTCCTCGGCTTCCCGAAGTAGTTTCTGTAAACAGTCTTCATCTCAACACCCGGAACCTGCATACCCATCATCGAGATTTGTGGTAGCATCTCATCCGATACCGGCTTTCCGTTGAAGAACGGCTTTTCCTCGCCGTCCCAGTCCCAGTTGGGGTTCTTCCTCTTGTCTAAGATGCTCTTCTCGCCCTTGCCGGCTTTCCAGAGTATCCCGCTCATGCTCTCGAACTCCGGCTCTTTGGGGTCGAAGTTCTCGGCCTTTTCTTTCCAGTCGAACCATATCTCCTGCACTTTTAAGTCGAACGCCCGACCCTCCTCGTCGTTGGTTTCCTTCCAACCTTTATCCCTTGCGAAGTCCTTTAACTCATCCTCTTTCTCAGGGAATAAGATTATCCAATCGTAAAGGCACCTCTCTACCTCGTGGATGATGAGCTTCATGTATCTTTCGTTATTCTTGGTGGCGGAGGTGTCTATCTTTATATACTTAGCCGGTATGACTTCCCACTCAATATCGCCCAGCTTGCCCTTGCTTGAATTCCAGTAGTATTTAATTACTCCGGTTAAATCTAATGAATGCCGCCTGAAAGCTAGAGTAAGAAGTTGTTTAAGCTCGTCGCTTTGAAGAGTCTTGTTTACAGCCTCGCTGATTAAGTCGGCAACTTCGGTGGAAACCTGTGATTCAGCGCCGGGGTTAACGATTATGTCGGGAAGCCTCGAAAGGACTAAGGTACGAAGCGTGTCCTCGCCTTCCTTGATTACATTGTCTATGTACTTCTTCTCGTAGGTTTTTAATTCAACGTCATCTAACTGCCTGCCGAATAAATACTTTGTGTTGGTTTTGCGTCTTTCGGTAAGTTTCTTGGTCTTATCAAATTCGTCGTATTTCTTCTCGTACTGCTCAATAAAGAAAGCCAGCTTTTTATCCTCTAAGTCGAGATTTAATACAGGGGCCGCCTCTTTTCCTTGTTCTTCTTCCATTATTTAATTATAGCACTCTAGTTGACTTCGGGATTTCTTGTGTGAACCAGTCCAGCAAAGGTATAGTACATTCCGCAATTTTCCCAAGTGCCGTCGCGTCTTTGAACCGAGCCTTTGCATTTTAAAGTAGTATTGGGTATGTATGGAGAACCTCCAGGGACTATCTGAATTGCGTCGCCCTCGTACTCTATTATCGGTATGCGGCAATTAAAACAGAAGAACATCTTGCGCTTGTCGCCAAAGGCTTCGTTCTCGGAGTCTAACCAAATCACAACGGATTTTTTGATGCCTGGAGCTGACTTGCTCATTAATTAATTGTATCACTTCGTAAATTTTGACAAGTCTATTCTGTGAGCGGCGGTGGGTGATATGAATGGCCTTTGCTTCGGCCTCCCTATCGTGCCAAGTGCAACACCTATTTGTTTTGCAAGACGGTACGACATCTCAAGGGCGTCAAGTGCATCCAAATACTCTACATCGGGATATTCCTGCATTTCATTCCACAATTCATTTCCTCCCTTAAAAAGAATTTGCCCTGTATTTATCAATGGTTCCATGCCCTCTATCCTCTCCTCTTTCTTTCTTTTCTGCTCCAAGCCTATAAATGGTATGTACTTGCCCAGAGCTTTGGACTTATCCTCGATAACCTTTAGGAAATACTTTTGAAACTGTATTGCCTCGATACCAAACCTGTCGAACTTATATGGTAAGTTTAGAATCCTCCTTATTGTTTCATCCGGCACGACCTGCTCTTCGAAACTTTCGACCTCGTAGACTTGGCCTTTTTCGTCGACTCCTAGGACTACCATTCCCACCTTGCTTCCTTTTATCGCTTCCCCTAAAGACAAATCAACCGCACCGCAATAAACCAATTCAGTTGGCAGATACTCATACTTTTTTGGTTTGAAGTAGGCATATTCGGCTGGATTAGGAAATTCTACTAAATAATATCTTTTCCAATCCTTTGAGGTAGTTTGTCCTTTCTTCTCCTCAAGATACTTTCTGGTAAATCTTCCTTCTTCAATGGCTTGGTCTAAACTTATTCTTACTTTGTGGTAAAGCGGGTTATTGTAGGCTTTCTCGAACACGCTCTTTTCAATGCAGTTACCGCTCATTATTAACTTTCCCCAACCTTTTGTTTCCTCCGGCATTCTGACTACTTTTGAGAATTGCTCTTCGCTTCGTATCAATCCTGCTTCCTCCAAAATAACTATATCGCCGCCCTCTCCAACAACTCTTTCTCCCTCTCGGCTCATTGCCCTTGACTCAACTGATGTTACATAAATCCAACCGCCATCTGACCATCTTAGTCCCTGCTTGCTCATAATAATTTTTAATCTTTCAATTTTTTCCGTGTCTATACCAATTAAATTACTATAAAGAGGCTGAGAATCTGATACATGAGAAATTACATATTCCATAATTTTATTTGCTTTTTCCTGCGTTCCTGCAACTACTGGTATCTTTAAATGCCTTACACTAGCCAAATAAATAAGAGCCAAAGCAAGAACCTCTGTTTTTCCATATCTTGTTGGAGCTGATAACCAAAGCCACTTAATCTTGCGATTCATTATTTCAGAAAACATTTTCGCCTGACCAGAAGTTAATTCGTAAGGATTTCTTTTGGAGTCTACAAAGTGGCTCTTAACTAGCTTTTTGTATGCTTCCTGCTTTAAGTTTTGGTCTTTCATTTAGTGATTCTATTTCATCTAAAGTGTTTTCTAACCTTTTAAGATATAGAGTAAAATCTCCAGTCTGCTGTATTTCTTTTTTGTCTATCCATTCAAAGTTATTCTTTAGATTAAAAATAGCACCCGTTTGATTAGGAGTTTCTAATAATCTTGTTTCAACATCTTCATGTACTTTTTCTCTTGCTTTTTTTATAGTGGGAAGAAACTCGTTCTTTTCAGCATAATCCACAAGCGTTCTTCTGCTCATTTCCAATCTTCTTGCCAACCCGCTCATTGTATAAGGTGCCGGATGAACTATTAAGATTTCTTTTCCAGTATCTTTGTCATAAATGGTTCTTGTCCGATTATCGCACCATTCAAAATACTCATCTATCTTTTTTTGCATTTCTTCCGGTGTTTCGAAAATTGGTGGTCTACCGCCTTTGTTCTTCATTTACTTTCTCCTTTTTCCAATCAAAATGCTCTCTAATGTTTCTGAATACGTCTTTAGCTGATAAATGCTCTAGTGATTCCAGTCTTTCAAGCAAGAGTTTAAACTCATTAATCTTTTGTTGTGGTTGTTTGGGTTCTTGTTCTTTCATTTTTCATTTTTATATATTTTATTTATCGTTTCATCCTCTTCGTAGTTTGGATTCTCTTTCTTTTTAAGGTCGGTCAGGGTAGGCCTTTTTGTTGTACCAAGGCTTTTCATCACTTCCTCATCCGGCAATTCTATAAGAGGTCTAATTGGCGTATTTCTAGGTAATGTATAAAACCTTATAATTTCCTCTTGGGTTTGGGGCGGTAATCTTGAATCCAATATCTTTATTACTAAATCGTAAACCTTTTGATTAAACATTCTTTAATATTTCCAATTTCCTTTCTAAAATCGGTATTCTTTTGGCTTGCTTCTTTGCGTATTTCAGGCTTTCTTTTGTAGAACAATATTCGCACCATCTCGTATAACCACCATGAATGAAATCCATCATGCTTCCTTGGCCCACCCAATTTATTGTGGCTTTGCGCTTCTTACAGTTAGTGCAAATATCTAAGTCTTTAGGTTTTTCTCTCGCCATTCCTTGCTCCTTCCGCCTTTGCTTTTATCAATCTGCCAACTTCCCTTCAAGTCCTTCCAAACATATTTTGCGTTCTTTACTTGTTCTTGAGTAACTTCTAAACCGCTTGTTGAATATTCGTCTAGATACTCCCGACTAAGCACTCCCCCCCTAAATGGCTGTAAAGCGTCTTTCCTGAATTCACGCCTTCCTTCTTTAATGCTTTCGCTAGTCCATTCTCTTTCATAGTGCGGTTTGTCTTTGTCTTGTCTGCAAACTTTACAGAAAGTTACTCCATAAACTTCGTCAATTTCTGCCAGCCGTTTATTACAATTACCACAGAGTATTTTTTTTTAATCATTTCTTTTCCTCCTCAATCTCTGCGACAATGCCTTCCGCAGTAGTGAGAGATATTGCAACTGCAACTGCATTATTTAATGCTTCAACTAAAACTTGAGTGGGATCAATTATGCCTTCTTTCATCATATTGACAACATCTTCAGTGACAACATTAACTCCATATCCAAATCCTTTTTCTTTTACTCTCAACGTCATTTCTCCACTATTTAGCCCTGCATTTCCAAGCAATTTATCAAATGGCTTTCTAATCGCATTTTTTAATATTCGATAAGCATAGTCTTCATCTTCAGTTTCGGGTTTTAAAACATCATCTATAAACAAAAGAACTGTTTCTCCCCCAGGAACAACCCCATCCTTGATTGATGAGCGAGTTGCAAGGATTGCATCTTCACAACGCTCCCTGCGTTCTTCCGCTATAGATTCAACATGTCCCCCCACTCTAATAACATAAACTCCCCCGGTCAGCTTAGCCAGCCTTTCTCTTAATTTCTCTCTATCAAATTCTTTCTCTTCCTCTTTTAACTGGTTCTTTATTGAGTTAATCCGTTCCTTGATTTTCTTGGGGTCGCCCTTGCCTCCCCGGATAGTCGTCGCCTCTTTTGTAGAGACTACCTTGTCGGCGTGTCCTAAATCTTTTAATTCAATCTCTTTTAGTTTCATTTTGGCATCGCTTGAGATAAACTTCGCACCCACAACCGTCGCTATATCCTGAAGTATGTTTTTGGTGTTGAAGCCCGGTGCCTTAATTGCCAGCATATTCGCCTTGCCGGTTACTTTATTATTTATCAAGCTTACCAGTACCATGCCCTCTATGTCTTCCGCTATAACTACAAGGTTTTTCTCCTTTGCCTCGTTCATTTTTATAAACAAGGGCTGAATTTCAAAAGCGTCATCTAGCTTGTAATCGGTGACCAATATGTTTGCGTTACTTACCGAAGCGGTCATGTTGTCGGGATTTGTCACAAAGTATTCGGTCTTGTAGCCTGAGTCTATCTGCAAACCCTCCTGATGGTCTATAAAAGTATCCGGTCCCGTTATTTCCTCTGCCGTTATCACCGCGTCAACTCCTGCTTTCTCGTAAGTTTCGCCTATCAGTTTGCCCATTTGCTCATCCTCCGAACTTATCGTAGCCACTTGGATTTTCTGCTCTTTAGTCTTAACCGGAGTAGAGAGTTCCTTAATCCTTTCAACAAGCAAGTCCCGCCCTTTCTCTAAACCGCTTCTCAAACTCATTGGATTTATACCAGCATTCGTAACTTTTAAAGCTTCTTCCATTATTGAATAAGCTAGTAAAATCGTTAATGTAGTACCATCTCCCACACTTTCCACAGTTTCTCTCGCGGATTGCTTAATTATCTCCGCTCCTGCACTCTCAAATGGGTTTTTAGGATTAATGGTCTCACTAACTTTCAGACCATCATGAAGTAATTTTGTCCTGTGTGGTTGCCAAGTAACAATATTTCTGCCACGAATACCTAATGTAGTTGATACGGCTCGATTTACTCTACTCGCACCTTTTAGTAGTTTTTCTCTAGCTTTTATCCCGTGTATTTCTTTGCTATATTTCATGGATTTATTTCCCATAAACCATCAACACTTTTCCGAACGGAACTATCCTGAATTGCTCACCCTCAATCTTGAAAGTCTCGAATCCGCCCGCTGAATGAACAAGTGTTTGTCCGACTTTTACCGGGGATTCGACTATTAGCTTTCTTTCTTCGTCATAATAGGAATCACCAACTTTCAGGACTTTTGCCAACTGTGGGAATTCATCAGCGACTATTTCTATTCCTTCGCTTGAAGTTTTATCGAGAGGTTCGACGAGTATATATCCGGCGACAGGTATGAAGTTTTCTATTTTCATCGGTATATTTTTTACCATAACCCTATTATATCAAACTTTCAATTTGTTTGATAAATTGCTTATTTAAACTCTTCCGGTTCTCCAATCCTCCGCCTTTACCTTGGTCTTCGTATATAGGTTTAGCTAACTTTTTAGCCCTCCCATTTTTTACTATCCAGTGAAACTTGTAATCTATTACACGGAGCATTTGGACAGAATTAATTATGTATTATTTATAGTTTTTTTGTCAAATCAATCCCATGTGTAACCTTGTTCTATCTTAGTAGGTTCTTTAGGTTCTTTTATTCTTTGACGCTCTGCCGCCTCTTTTAACTGCTCCTCGGTTACATCTAATTTAGTAACGCCTACGATTTGGGCTAAATCTTCTGGGCCAAGCGGTTGTTTGTTAGGTTTTCTTTCCATTTATAGAATCTAGGAGTTTTAAAATATCGTCTAGGGCATGGTTGTAGGTAAATTTCCTGATTCCCTTTTTGTGATGTTTCTTTTTCATTCTTTCTATTTTAATTGAAATCTCTTTCTCTTTTTCTTTAAGGGCAGTTTCTATAAAATCCCAAATATCATCTAAACCAGCATCAGAACTTTCACAAATAGAAATAATATAATCTTCTCCAAATCTCTTCTTAAACTCCTCTTTTAACTTTTTATTAGTCATTTTAGTTTTATTCATCTTTGGTCTTATATTACGAGCAACTTCTTCCGCAACCTTCTCGTAAGTTTCTTTGACAATTTCTGATTGTTTCTTCTTCATTTTGGGTTCAACCCAATTCATTCCAAAGTTTCTTTTAGCGGTCATTTTGATTTTAAGTTAATAGTTTATTATCCTATTGAAACTCTCAAATTCTTAGGCAGTCCTTTAAGACGCTCTATGGTAATTTTCTTTTTAAGTTCTTCAAGCTCTTTTTTGGACATCTTTTTCTTTTTCATTTATATATAAGGGTAGGGTTGGGATTAGACCTCTATAAACCTAGAACCATCTTCAAGTATAATTTCCCTTAAATTTTGTTTTACTTTAATCTTAGGCTCGTGTCTTACTAACTCTCTATTAAGTGCGTTTAAAACATTGACAAGCCTTCTTTTAATTCTCGCTAGTCTATTCTCAGAACGAGTTTGATTAGGTGTCCCTACTTTTCCAATTGAAGTTAAAATGCTTAAAGCCTCGTCAGTAAACTTTAGACTTACTAGCCTATTTTTATTTTCTTTCTTTCTCATATATATAAGGGTAAGGTTGAGATTAGGGATTTCCTTTAATCCAATCCTCCCCAGACTGACTTCCTATTCCAAATTTGTGGTCAAAACAACCACACCAATCATGTTCAAAGACAAGCTTACCGAACTTATTTGAATTAGGATTTACAATCACTCCCCAATCTGAACCCAATATCCCCGATAGTTCAACATAATAAGGACAAAATAAAGCTTGATAACCAACTCTATTTTCATCAAACACATTTGCACTATATTCTCTACTTATAAGTAATTCACATAATTTTTTGTGTATTTGGTTGTGCGTATATTTCTTTAACATATTATCCTCTCTAGCCTCCCTTTAAGCCTTTCTATGGTAATTTCATACATCTCCCAGCTTTAGGGATAGTCATAGTTTCTCTGCTAGTTTCTTTTTTTCTTCTTCAATAAATTTGTGTATCCAGCCATTAATACTTCTAGGATTAACACTAAACTTTTTCATAGCCTCATCCTCTGACTTATGATAATCATCAATTATCTCAAATATCGACTGGCCAAGAGCTTGACTCTTGTATTGGTTGAAAGCATATTTTCTGCCCTCACTTTCCCCTGTTTCATAGCCCTTGGTGTATCCATCTTCGTATAATTTGTGTCCATACATCGCCCAAAGCCACAACTTTCTAAGTCCGCTTACAATTAAATTAAGAGGAATTGGATATGCAATAGCACCAAGCCTGTCTAGTTCCAAGTATGCAATTCCATATCCTGTTGGTATTTGGTCTCCTTCTTTAATAAACTTCTTCATATATCTAAATTTAGCCTTATTAAGAACTTATAAATTCTATAAGTGAGGCTAATTGGCTCACTAGCCCCACTTTAGAATCTACTTTAACCACTCCCAGAATGAGAGCGGAAAAGTAACTGATTGCGGTCCATCTACAACAACCGCCACAACCGTTTCTCCTCCTGCACAAGAGTTTGAAGCCTGCACTCCGAATGTATAACCCAAATTAGGGTTTAAATCGTGAATCGTGTAGCTTACATAACCTCCCGTTACGGGAATATCTCGTGCTGCGTGCTGCCAATCGGTAGCACTTACTTCTTTGTAATAAAGGTTGGCGTTTGAGCTACTGGTAAAGAAATTAACAGTTGCATCTGCACCCGCTCTTATTACATGGACGTTGCTTGGAAGAACCAAGGGTGTCGTGTCTGTACATTGTGGTGTACCAGGTTGCCCTTGCTCTACTTTCACTTCAGGTTCAGGAGTCGGTGTAGGATTCGGCTCACAATCGGTTTTTACACCGACAGTCTGCCAAGGCAGGTACCAATCGTTCTCCGCACCTCTCCAAAGCCTGTAATCAACAACATGGTCTCCAGAATCCTCTGGGAAGCCAACGACAACACTTTCAAAATGTTCATCGTTTCTTCCGTCAACATCAACCGTGTTATAGCGTTGACCAAAAGGTTGTCCCGCAAATGGACCATTGGCTATATTTGAAGGAGTAACCTCATCATCTGTCCCTTCCTCCCCGTCTATCCGATAATCAAAAGAGAAGAAGTATCTGGTTGGGTTTGAGAACTCCAACTGTGCAAATCCGCAATACTCAACCGCACTCATTGAAGGAAGTTCGGTCTCATCAATATCACAACCTCCTTCAGTATCATAAACCTGTTGGTTGTGAGGAAGTCCCAAGTGCCCGTCATAGGCCTGTTGGTTCTCAAACTCCAAAGTTATTGACTGAGCTGGATTGTGGTGGCAAAGAACATAGCCGCTAGCTTCAACAGAAGTATCCAAACTCCTATTAAAAAGCAATAGTCCCGCTATTCCTAAAGTTATTGTTATTAAAAGTATTAGTTTTTTTATAGTAATCACCCCAATTCTAAGCTAAAAAGCTAAATGCTGGGGGCAAATTAATTAGATTTTCTCCCGACCCCCAGCTCTTAACCTTTTAAATTATTCTTTTTAGTTTCTGAAGAGGTCAATAGTTCTGGGTTTTCGTAAATGTTGCCTATGATTTCGATTCTTTCTCCGTCATCCATTATTCTCCTGTAACGATTTTCTCCCCAGTCAATCACAAAAGCCATTTCTTTTTCGTTGTATTTAAGAAAACCCCTATCCTCATTGCCATGTTCATCAGTTACTATTATTTTATCCATCTCATATATCTCTTTTCCACTTTTGTCTTTGAGGCCAATGAATTGCATAAGGATATAATCTACTGGGGCTATATTTTTCCAAATATCTGAATCACCCGTTTCAATTTGAAGATTACCTTGATTATCAAGTTGAAATATGCTTATCCATCTTTTGGTTGATATATGCCAAGCTCTAAATTTAATTTCTCTTATTTTGACTTTATCTTCTTTTTTCATATTCTCTCTTTGGTAAAAGTTATTTTTGAGAGTTGGACTGATACTCTTTTTCCTTTCGTGATAGATATTTGTGTCTAACCATATAACGCTCAATTTCACTTTCCTTAAAACTCTCAATAGCGTTGTCTATTCGGACATAAACATCATAACTTGGTTCTCCATCATTTCGGTTGAGTGGCCTTTCCCAACATTTAACAACTACCCCTATATTTTTTTCTCTTACTACAACCATGTCTGCAAAAGTAAATTTCATATTCTTTTATTTTTGAGAGTTAAAAATGCGTTCTATAGCATCTTCCACTAATTCATTATTGTTAGATTTAAACCATTTCCGAAATTCTTTTAAGAATGATTGGCGTTGTTGTTTTAAGAGTTGGGAGATGAAAGATTTAACTTCTTCATCGGCAAAATAGTAAACACCATTTGTGGCAATTTCTAATTTACCGAAATACTTTTTATCAAACCTCTTAATCCACCCTTTATTTATTTGTTTTTTGGGCATTTAAGTAGTCTATAATTCTTTTTCTTTTAAACAATAAGCACAATAAACTGTTTCGACACCCCATCTTCCAGCCCACTCACCTTCATCTGGATTTTTATATCCACCTTTGGGTAGCCAAAAGTGTTTATGCCTTTTCTTTTGTACTTTATTCTTTTTCATAAATCCCGATTCCCTTTCTCGTAAATAAATACTGCTAAGATTATGCCGATGGTTAGGCCAAAAAGGAAAAGTGTCATGCTTTAATTTTTGTGAAATCATTAATAGCCTCTTGGTAAAGATGTATCATTGCGTTTTGGACGGGCTTTTCTAAGTCAGCGAAGTTAAACCCGTGCAGTTTACAGGTATCTATAATTGTTTCTAATGATTCTTCTGTTATTTCCTTCTTTTCTTTTTCAGTTAATAGTTTCATTTTCTAAATAAATTAAACCGTTGTCCTCCAATATCTAGGCTTCTCTATCTTTACCGGATTAACTGAATACTTTTTATTAAGGTATTCCGTGTAGTGCCTAGTACAGTAGCCTATGTATTTGAGTGCTTTTGTTTTGCAACCTGTTTTTTTACAGTTCATAGTTTTTTAAGATGGCTTCCAGCTCACCTCTTAATATCTCAAGTTGCCAAGTCTTTATGGGTGTAGCCGCCCTGAATGTCCGGTGCAACTCATCATACTTATCTATACCGAACTTACCTATAAAGTAACTTGTCAAAGGGTGCGGGTCGTATTCGTGCAGGTAGTTGCAATTCCAGCATTGTGCGAAACAGTTGTCTAAATCCCACCTAGTTGAATATGCTTGCCTTGTAAATAAATGCCCGCAACCTAATTTATCTTTACTCCCGCAAGTTGCGCAATTTTTATCCCTTGCTATGACTATCTCGCTTACGAGCTTGTCTAACTTTTTAATTAATCCTTTACGACTTATTTTTCTTGGCATGCTTTCTATAATACTTTTGTGTCGCTGACATTAAGCCTCTGGAAACTTGAAATACTTTGCTTATCGGAATAAACACTTTGTCCTCGTCCCCTAAAATAACTAAATGTATTCCTTTAAGCTCGGTGTCCCAGTACATTTTACAGAATTGAGTGTGTTTAATTTGTACCAGCTCGGTATTTAGTGTTTTCATTTAATAACTAGCAAGATTTTCACCTTGTATTTGGTCGGAATCTATATTCGGCTTTTTAAGCAAGTTATCTATGGTTTTTTTTGCTTGCGACATTGTTAAGTCGTTGAAACTATTAAGTTTGAAATAGCTTTTGACCACTTTCTTTGCTTTTTCCGTTGTTAAGCCTTTTTGTTTAGCAACCGCAAATATCATTTTTCTTTGTCCCTCGCTTGCCGGCCTATCTATACCCATACCTTTTGTGACTTCCATTATCGGGTCGCTAGTTTCATCTTCAAATTTTCTAGCTGCAGGATAAGTTGCTTTCTTTATTTCATCTACACTTGCAACCGAATCTATTACCCCTATACCCATCATTGCTAATGCACGGCCTACGGCGGAAGTTTCGCAGTTTTCCAGCGCCGCGGTCTTATTTACCATTCCCTCGCCCCACCTTGCTTGGGAGTGTCCGGTAAAGAATCTATTTTTGAAATCTATATTAGGAGTGACTTGGGCCTTAACTACTACCATTTCGGCTTCCGGGGTACTTATGAGTTTAGTTTTTATTGAGCCGTTTTTGTAGTTTTCATTGAAGTAAATTATCCTATCGGAAACCAATACATAACTTTTACCCTTAATGTTGATTGCTTTATTTTTAAGCGTCTTATCGGTCATATAATTCACCTCCTATTCTAATTTATCTATAAATGCTCCGCTTTTAAATGCGCTCCATGGTGAAAAGCTGCCCTTTTTATCACCTGCCGTGCCGTTGGCTCTGTCCCAAAGTATATAAGCACAATCTATGTTACCTTTATATTCAACTATCTCTTTTAAGCTGCAACCCTCTATTTTGTCCCAATGGGTAGAGTTTATTTGAGCAACACCGTAATCCACCGTGCGGTTTTCGTTGTAGGTATTTAGTGCGTCCTCTCTTAATCCCGATTCGCTTTTGAATATCGCTAAAGCTAAACGGTAATTCTCTATCCCGAATACCTCATAAACATATTTCTCAATATCGGTTTCTAGATCCTCCGGCGCCGGTATTGTTTCTATTATTTTAATTATCTCTTGTGTTTCTATTTGTCTATCTTTTATCTCTATCGGCCTTTTAAGCTCTAAATTAACTACTTTATTGAATACAAGCTCGTGAGTAGCCCACCAAGTGTTTAGTGCCTTTAAAACGCTTGTAGTGAGTCCAGCGACTATAATTACAAGCCCTATAAAGGCTAATAAGTATGTTTTTTTGTTTATATGTATTTTATGTTTTAACATGAGCCTTTTGCTTCAAATTGGTTATCGAGCCAAGTAGCATGCTTATCAAATTGTGTTATTCTTGCAGGTTGTTGTGAGTGGCAATTAAAACACATATCAAACTTAACCGGATGCCAATACTTTTTACACTTAGAACAGAGTTTTTTATTTTCCATGGTCTTTTAATTCGTCCAGCTTGCCGTCTAAAAATGCTTGGAATAAGTCGTTGGCTATGTAGTTTATTACCACCCTGTCGTCAAGGTCTTTCCACTTTCTTATAAGTTCCAATAGCCCTTTGGCTTGTTTTGTAAAGTCTTTATTTGTCATGTTGTCTTAAAAAAGTAGGAATGTCGGTTTTAGCTATTAAGTACTTTCTGCCGGCTTTTTGGAAAGGAAGCTTGCCGGCTTTAACCCAGCGCCTTACAGTCATTGCGCTTACACGCATAATGTCAGCCGCTTCTCTAAGTGTGAGATAACCATTCATTACTTTATATATACACTAGTATATTTTACTTGTCAAGGGGATGTTTTTAATTTGCGTTTTTCGCGTATATCTTTCTTTTTTAAATAGTAATAATCTTTCCGGTGCTCACCTTTGCAAAACATGGAATTCTTTTCCGAAAGTGGTACCGACTTTAAACAAAAAGCACATATCCTTCTTAGTGCTTGCCAATGTTTTTCAATTGAAGTTTTAGCTAACATATTTATCGCTTGACACACACGGGACCCGTTTGTTATTTTAGAGCCAACGAGTCGCTAAGCTTTTGAACCTCATATTATATTCACGGTGTAAAGCCTCATGGATGCTCTAACTTCGGATTCGGTTTTAAACGCAACCAAACTATTGGATGTTAATTGTGGTACGGCTAAACCTTTTAATGTATGCCAGAATCCTTTTAAGTAAGTAGTTTCTTCTTTTGGTGTGAATTTATTCGGCATGAAGTTTACTTTTAAGTGCGCAGTATCAACTCTCCAAATACTTCCTCTATGTCTAAGTTGTAGATATCCATGCTTAATTCAAAATCTAGGTCTTGTTCCATGAACCAATCTATTAAATTATTTTCTTTCAATAAATCGTTGATTGCCTTAATTCCTCTTGTATGTTCTTTGTGTCCTTTGTTTTTTAATAGCCAGTTAAATATTTCGATGGTTTTATCTTTTGCTTGGGCTTGTTCGCTTGTGGGCAGTTCTAGTTGCTGGCTCATAAGTAATTCTCAATTATTGAATACCAAGTGATATTCTTGCCTCCAGGAAGCATACTTAAATCGGGGTATTTCTTGTAGAAAAGAATTGCTCTTAATATGTTCTCCTCGCTTCGCTCAATCTCGTAAGCTAACCTTTTAATGTTTTTTAAAGTAAAGCTCTCCTCTTCATTTAATGTCTTACCCAATTCCCACCAACCCTCAATCTCGGCCCAATTTTTAGCAAAAGTATGTTCTACCACTATTGCTTTGCATTCTTCTATAAAGTTAGTTTTCATAGAAAGGGAGTTTCCGTGCCTGAATCCTCTGACATGTCTGACGATACTGACGCTGAATCCGCCTCGACCCTCACCTCTTCATCTTCAAACCCATATATAAGTTTTAGCTTTGATATTAACTCACTATCATAAAAAACACCTCTTTTAGTCCCATCTGAACTTCTTTTAGAAGTAAAGCCTATTGCTTTAGTAATTCTACCTATGCTCCTACCGTCTAAGTGCAAATTTTCTCTCTTACCCTCGTTATACATAGAACTAATAGTTTCAAATGGCAACATAGAAGTACCTTGTTCGACCATTGCTTCTGAATTTAATATTATTTGTAGTATCTGTGCTTCAAAAGAATCCATTGCTGTTTCTTTCTTTTGTCCTTTAATTAACTTTTTAAGTTCTCTATAATTTTTTTCTACTGAAGGAAATAGAGTTTTAATCATTCTTAAATATCCTATTAACATATCTTCTAATCTACCAGTTTCTTCTTTTGGAGTTTTATTAAATTTTTGATTTATATGGGCAAACCTCATGCCTAATAACTTTTCCTTTAAATATAATGCTTCTTCTGCTGTTGGCTCAGATAAAAATAATTTAGTAGATGGCTTCATTTCTAAGGTTATCGTTCTTGAGGAACCTACATCATCTATCATTCTATTGCTTGTAACTACTGTCGGGCCAAAGACTTCAAATCTAACTGTATCTCTAAATGCGCCCTTTTCAGGAAACAATACTCTTGAGGCTACAACTCCTTTTTCAGCTCTTCCATAAACCAAATCCTCTGATTGTGCATTAGCCAGCTTTTTGGCAAAGTTCTTTACATCAAATAATAAAGTAGCTTTATGGTCTCTTCCCCATCTTATTAAATTAGCTTCTCTTAGCGTCTCAGTCATAACTCCACGTCTAGCTATATATATTAAACCCTTAGCGGTTCTCGTTTTTCCTCTTTCTCGGTCTGCAAAGAAGTAAATAATTGGAGAGAATATAAATTTCTCTATTAAATAAGTATGGAAATCCCATAAAGCTAATAAATCATAATATAAGTTATCCGGTAATTCAGATATATCTTTATGATATTTAACCAATTCTTTATATATTTTAAGGCAGTAAGAACAACCTACCCTCGCACGGGTTTTATCGTCAGTATCGTCAGTAACGTCGTGAAGTTTAGCCTCAGCAACAATTTTTTCATACTCCGGTACTAAATAGTCCAAATCCTCTTTATAAGGAGGGTTATAAACTTTATCCTCTATAACTACTTTTTCTAAAACTTTACCGTCAATCATCAAAAACTTGAGTTCTTCACTATTTCTTACTAAATCACACAAACCATCAAAGTTTGCAGTAAAATAAACTTTTTCTTTCGGTTTACTCTTAGACTTCTTTTTAATACTTTCAGCAGTCATTTCACCAACAGACATTTCTTTTTCTAGTTTTTCTAGTTTATCCATTTAAGTATTTATTCGCTCTTTTGAGATATTTAAGTGCAATCTTGTGATACTTCTTATGTTTAAGTCTGCATATTTGCCAGTCTATATTTTCGTGCTTAAATTCCCAAGAATTAATTAACCAATCAATAGACTTATCAAGGTTAAATTTAAACCTCTCAAAATTAATATAAAAATCACTAGGGATTGCCATCTTTATATTGTTTTCTAAGTTCTTTTATCTCTTGAAGAATATCCTCGACATCTAAAGCCATGGCAAGATAAATTTTAGTTAGCTGAAGTTCGTTCTCCGGAGTTCCTACCGGGAATCTCTCTTGTGCCTCGCGAATAGTCCAAGTAATCTGGTCAAGACGCTTATATTGACTGCGGAGTCTGTAAAGAAGTTCAATGTCTACTTTCTCATTCTTACTCATATCTAACCTTTAATTTATAGACTTCTTTAAGCCCAGTCAACTAGCAACTTCTATATCATATCCTTGACAAACTTTCCTATATAAGTAAAACTTAAAAAAGCCAATCTTGTAGAAATATTTACTAATGATTATTAGTTAAGTAAAGTACAACTCGAAAGGAAATAGAAACACCCCGGGATAACGACTGCGGGGTGTTTTTTTTGTTAAAGGATTAACCTCTAAGTTTGCGGAGGTAATCCAAAACAGTATTTATAAGGTAAAGGAATATTCCTCCTACTACCTCTCGGCTTGGTGCAAAGTCGCTCCATTCAAATCCGTCGCCTTGTATGTTTGCCTGCACAAAAATAAGGTAAAGCACTCCAAGCGGTGCTAAAAAGATTAAAGCATTATTTAACCATTTTGACCAATCCTTTTTGTTTTCTAATAAAACCTGCATTGTGAATCACCTCGATTCAAAGTCTTCCGACTCTCAGAATCAACGCCAAAAGCAAACTTGTAAAACTTATCAATTCTAGTATCCATGCGGTCCTCTCCATTTTATTTTTTGGTATTTTTGTTAAATGATTTGTAAACTTGGCAATACTAAGCCTAACTTGCCTTACCAACTTCGCAAGCTCGTCCTCTACCGGATATTTACTTTGGTTTCCCAAATTAAAGCCTATTTCTCAAACGTCTTATAAAGTCTGAAAAATAGCTTGGATAGGGAGTTGGTTTGCGGAGGTTCGTTGGAGATTATAGATTTTTTTAATGTCTTGATTTCTTCTTCAAGTTTTCCTCTACTCTCCTCAAGCGTTGAAACGGACTTCTCAAGATCCGTAGTTTTATCAGTAAGTGTTTTAACGCTTTCAGCAAGGTTTTTTACATCACGGGCTTGGTCAAACAAAGTTGACTTGACTGCTCCAAATTCCATTGTTCCGAAGTTAATTCCATCTCGTTCTCCTATTTCTAACTTAGTTTTATCCGTAATCACGTTGTCGTCAATTATAACACTTTCCTCTAATTTAGGCTCAAGCCAACCAACTATATTTGTATAATCATGGGATTGTAAATGAGCCTGCCTACCATTCCAATTCTGGTCAAATCCTGTAAAAGCATTTACATCTCCTGATATGAAAATATCGATATGTCCAAATCCACCACCTACGCTTGTATTCCAAATTGGTACGTCACCTTTCTTGGGTGTGTTTGTTAAAGTGTTTGGTATTTTATTGAAAATTGTTGATAACGGGTTAGGAAAGTTCGCCCAATAGCCGTAGGCCGAATTAGAGCCGCTAGGGGGAGCCGTAATACCAAATACCCCATCTATATATAGTTTGACTATGCTAAGGCATTCTCCGCTGTAACTGGAGTCCGTGGGATAGCCTTTTGTCTTGCCCTGATAGTCATTGATAAATCTGTCTACTTTTTCTGATAGTTCTTCTCTTGTCATGTAAGTAAATCAATAATAGTCTTTAACTGCGAGAGCAGGAATCCTATTCCAATTGCACCTGCCAATAAGAATTTCCAAAGCCTTTTAGTCTCCTTCATCCAAACAAACATTTGGTCGTGTTCTTTAAGTCTTCTGTCCGGGTCGGAAACTGTTACCAGCTTTTCGTAGCCATTCATCCGCAGTTCAAGTGCCGTCATTCTGGTTCCAAGGCCGTCTTTTAGGTCTTTAATGTCTAAAGAAAGACGGTCAACCTTGGCATCCACACGAATTAACACGTCGTGGTCTACCTGTCGTCTTTGGTCTATTGTCATTGACATATCATTTAAAGTATTGCGAGAAAGCCTGATTGTTCTTTATATAAAGTTAAAATTTCTGCATCTGTTAAATATCTGTTAAACACACCCAAATCATCAATTATTGCCGAAGAAGGATTGCTGCCTGCTCCATCAGCACCTATACCGAAAGTGTTTAACCCTCCTCCTGCCGTTCCTAAAGCACCAGAGGCTACTTGAGTACCGTTTATATATAAATAAACATTAGCTCCATTTCTCATCATTACCATGTGATAAAAATTAGCTGTTCCAAGAGTGATATTGTAAGTCGGTCCGCCTCCGCCTTGGTCAACAACCAAACGCCGTGTTCCAGCGTTGTAGCTGTAATATAATTGACAATATGAAGATGTGGGAAAATTGATATTAAAGAATGTATAATTTCCCGCACCTATCTCGGTTTGTAATTTAACCCAAAAAGGTACAGCCCAATTAGTCGCATTTGTAATTCCTATGGCGTCTGTTCTGGATAAATACTTATTCGGATTTGACGCACCAAAGTCAGCGCCATTAGTGTATTTAGCAGGATTAAAAGCAACAGTATTATTATTGGTTAAATTACTAGAACCCTTGTTATCCGAAACATCTTCAAGTCTATAATAATGAAGAAGATTTGCATCACTAAATAATGATATTGTTGCAAGTTCTGCCATTTTATGCCTCCGCTATTGCGACTACGATATTCCAAGTAGGAGTTGCCGAATTATAAATACAACCTATATAGTGAGTTTTATTGGCTACTGTAGTTGTGGGAGCCGTGCATCCAATGGCTGTAAATCCAGTCCAAGTTAAACCTTTAGCCACTCCTGCGTCTTTAAGTCTAATTATTAGTTTTTGCCCATTAACAGGCGTTCCTGTAACTGTAAATTCCGTAGCATTAGCAATAGCAGTTAATTGATATTGGTCGGTAACATCAACATCTATTACTGCGGTTGCGTCATCCGTAGTCGTAACCACTCTCGGAGATATTCTTTTATTGGTCATCGTAACCGTTCCACTTGCAACATGAGCCTTAACCGATTGCTGAGAGGGTACTTTGGTAGCTGAGTCTGTCGCCATATCATCCTCATCTAACATCCAAGCCGCACCTGATAATGAGGTCATGTCGTGAAGCCCGTCGGGAGTTACTGCAAGCGTTGCTGATGTCCCCGTTGTTGTCTCCGCCGTAGTTGCTAATTCAACCTTGCCTGCCGTAGTTGAATCCGCAGCCGTCACTAAATCTGTTACATCACTGTCAACTGATACAACGCCCGTATCTGCCCTAATAACCCCTGTAAGCCCCACAGGTAAGGTCACAGTCCCTGTAAAAGTAGGGGAGGCAAGAGGAGCTGCTCCCAAAGAGGTTAAGGCTGCTGCTGCACTTGTAGCGCCTGTTCCTCCTTGTGCCACCGATAAGGCGGTAGTAAGGCCAGACAACGATGTAATATCAGAGTTGGCACCCGAAGCCGCAAGACCGCTGATTAAATTAGACCTTGTAATATTTTTGGAAGTTCCATCGGCTGAGTCTGATGTGTCACTTACATCAACAATATAAAGTTTATCTCCAGAAGCCACCGAAGATAAACCCGTCAGAGAAGTTAGTTTGCTATCAGCCATAAATAAATTCCTCCTTTCTCATTCTCGGATTCATATAACTTTTAGTTTTTTTATGGCAGTCCACGCAAAGTGTCCTACCATTGTCAATAGCAAGTCGTAGTTCTGGAAATAAAGCAAAGGGTTTAACGTGGTCAGCGTGCAAATCGGTATTACCCCTTACTCCACATTTAGTACAACTATAATTATCTCTAGTAAAAACGGCTATCCTCCACAAGAGATATTCCGTAGAAGTTCTAATTTTATGATTTAACGGAGTAATTCCACCCTTCCAAGATGGATTTTCTTTTCCACGATAATGTGGAAGTCTTCTTGCACTCCCTAATTTTTTATGTGTATTACTCATTTTTTTTCTAGTTTGTTTAGAAGATTTTTTACCATACATCGGATTTTTGTTACCCATTTTTGTTTCACTTAAATGTTTTTTAGTAATTTCGGTGTGTTTAAAACCTAATCCATTTTTGTTCCCTATAAGCTTCTTCCTTATTTTTATACGAGTTTCTGGTTTCATTGGATGTTCTTTGCCCTTCAGTGAGATAGAGTAACATTTATGACTACAAAATTTACTGTCTTTAAAGACAGGAGAAACTAAATATTTTTCTGAACAAGTTAAGCAAATTTTTTCAACTTTAGCATAGTTCCATGGTCTATTTATCATATATATATTTTATCATGAAGAATAATTTGTCGAATTTACAGTAGATTTGGAGAAATTTACATTATTCACTTCACCACTCTCAATTATTAGTTTAGAAACCCCGTCTTCAAAGAGTAAGAAGCTACTATTATCTTCTAACAGTAAATAAAACTCATCTCCGCCAACCGATTTTTGATACCCCGTAGAGTTGGGGTTAGATTTAGAAAAGTTTGTAGAAACCATTAACTAATTATACACGATGAAGATTAACTGATTCCGAGGGATGCTCTAGCTATCTTATTCTCTGTATCCAAAGTATTTTTAAGAGCTTTTAAAGAAATTTCTGCTTCAAACGACCGCGCTGGTGGCGTCCCAGGAACTGCTGGTGCCTCACCAAGGGTGGTGGCAGCAATACTTTCTGGAGTTTGGCCTGCCATTCCACCAATTTGAGACACTTCGGTTGTAATATTAGGAGGCAAATTAGACGTTCCGGGAGCCGCCGGGCTCGTTTGCTCCAAAGCAGGTATGGACATTCCGCGCTTTTTTAAGGCCGCCGCCAAAGCTGAACCCCCACCTAATGCGTTTCCGAAGCTTCCTGAACTTTGATTCTCCATAAAAATACTCCGTCTTTTGAACGGAGTTATTTCTCCTTAATAAATTATAACACACGAAGTTACTTCTTCTTGGCTAAACTCTTGTCTTGGTATAATTCTTTTCTTACAAGGTGTTTAACAAGTTCGCTTTGCGACATTCCATTCTTTTTACAATAAGATTGCATATCCTCAAATACATCCTGTGGAAAAGAAAAAGAAGTTATAACGTTTCTATCAATTGCTTCTGACATTTGATTTATTATAGTTATTATAATATAATAATGCAAGTGAGAAAAGTAATAATTAAATTACCGACAGAAAGAGTTAATAAATTTAGACTTCAATTAACCGGAACCAAAGGAAGACGGTTCTTGCGTGCATCGTCGATTCTAAACGCTCTGTCCTACTACAAATTCAGAGAAAAAACGGCAATTACAGTAAAAGAGTACATAGATGGCTCTTATGAAAATATTAATCAAACACTAGCCTCAACAGATAAGAATTATTTGTTATTTGCTGCGGCTTGTTTTTTAGAGGATTTTTTGTCTGATGATGTAATGAATAATGTAATAAAAAGGTATGCACCAAAACCATGAAAACACTTAAATTCTACAAAGACATGGATAAAATGCGCGAATACAGGAAACGCAGTAAAAAGAACAACTATAAACGGGGTAATTTCATTGAAGTTCCATACATAAGATATACCGGCGACGAGGACTGGGAACTCCTTTTCTCCGACAAAAGCGACAGGCAAATAGCGATGGAACTCAAAAGGAGCGTCGAGTCAATTCAACTGAGAAGATGGAAGATTCTATCGGGTAAAGTTAATAGCTCTTATTCATTGAAAGGAAGTGAAGCGATATGATTTGGTTTATTATAATTTTACTATTACTAATAGGATGGTTATTTGGTCCGAATATTGACCAATCTGAAAGAAATCGCAGAAACAAATTGGACGAAAGGATAAAAAAAAGATTCACGGATAAAGATGCACTAAAAAGTTATGAAGAAATGCAAAAGGAAATTAATGAGCAATCATCCTGGCCGTTTTTGTAAGTATTGAAGGTCGCATTGCTTGTGCTGCTGCTTCAAGAGGAGGACCAAAAACAGTTCCTGCAATACCTCCGGCAATAGCTCCTGGTACACCCCCCAGAATAGACCCGCCAATAAGACCACTTATTCCACCTCCTATTTTACCAACTCTACCAGCCATAAATGCCGAATTAGCAGCTTCTTCTGTTAAATCAATCATCTGATTAATTCTTACAAATGGTAATTGTAAATGTCTAATATCGCCGAGAGTTTTAGCCTGTAGATACTCATTTGCCAATTTTGGCGAAACACTCTCTAATTCCGAAAGTATCTCTGGATTTTTGAAACCCAAAAGAATATCTTGCTCACCAGCCATTATTTCTAAAGACGACATTATTTCATCGGCAGCCGCTAAATAAGCATTACCTATACCAATATTTTTTACATTACCCGTTAAATAAGTATTAGTCTTTAGATATTGATATCCAAGTTTCTCTAATCTTTTTGCGGTATCATAGGCATCAAGCGGATTTACTTTCATAACTTCTTTACCAGTTTTTTCCGCTCCTGCGATATTTCTTAATATTCTGCTCTTTTCGATAGGTGTAAGTTCAATAACTTCTTTAAGCATATTTTCAGCCGCCCCCGCTGCTTTTCCTACCTCAACCTCTCCCTGCAAGCTTCCAATTGCATTTCTTGTGACCTTAGTTAAAACTCCGGTATCTCCTGTAACCTTGGATGCAATATCACTCATTTCATCTAAACTTCCCGATACACCATAATCGAGCATCTTAGCTGAAGTTTCTATCGGTCTTAAATTTCTAGCTCTTTTAGTGGGAACTATAAATGCTGAAGAAAAAGTTTTCGCTGCGATTTCGCCTCTGGTAGGTAAGATTCCACCAACCCTACTAACCGGAGCAACTTCTTCGACCTCACCCAACGCTTTCTTGGCTATTCCTATCTCCGTAATATCCTCTGCCTTTGCGGCCATCTTGGCAACGCCCGCCTCTTCACTTGTAACGCCCGCGAGTTTACCGGCCTTGAGCTTCTTCAATCCTGAAAGAAAGGGAATTACATCCAATATCGTGTTAACAGGATGCTCATACGCTTGCTCTAACGGGTGGGTAATGAGGTTTTTATACTCTTCCACTATACTTCCGAGCATCGCTTGTCCTGTTTCCGTTCTAACGAAGTCAACTCCCGGTCCGAAAATCGAAGGTCCGATTGTAGATATTTCTTCTCCTACTTGTTGGAAAGCACTGGGTAGATTAACAACTCCCTCGACTAATCCTTGAAGGTCGTTTAGTACGTTTTCACCGAAGCCTGCGAGACTTTTTTTTTCCGCAGTTGCTTCTTCAACGGCTCGAAGTTCCTCCGGTGGGGCCGTTTCAAAACTAGGAATAGCCTCTTCCGCGACTTGCTTTTCAACGCCATTCCCTTCATCCAAATTTAATCCTGAGAGTAATTTGTCTGAAAACTCTTTAGCTTGTTCTGGTGTCTGTCCCGCCTCAATAAGACGTGTTTCTAGTTGCTTTGCTAAATTGTTCAATTTTATCTGTGCTTCAGCATCTGTGTCTCCAATATCGGGCAGGCTCTCTGCAAGCGCCGCCCTTTCCTCATCCGACAGCGCCCTCCCCGTTTGGTTTGCTATCGCTCCAGCAAGGGAAAATGAAACATTTTCTCTTAAACCCTCAAAAGCACTGATGTCAGGCTCGATAGACCTCGCAATTCCGCCGATTATCCCAGGCTTTTCCGCCTCGCCCGCCGGCACTCTTAACCTTCCCCTGAAAGGTTTGGATATATTTTTTCTTGTCTCCTCAAGGAGTTTTATGTCAGAACCCAAAGTTCTCGCTAAACTGACTTTTTCCTGCTGGGCTTCGGTACCGATACCCGACTCGATGTCTTTCAGTTTAATCTCGGCTTCTTTTCTGGCTAATACTTTTTCCGGAGCCTGGCCCGTTTGGTATTCCGCAACTAATTTAGGACTTATCGCCCCCAACTCTCCGGCCTGCACGCCCGCCTTTACCTCACCTGTTTTGGTGTTGTAAATATCAACGGTTCCGTCTGGATTGTATTTTGAAATAGGCATAGTTACCAACCATCGTCTCCTAAAGTTCCCAACTTCCCTTTCTTTTCGGTTCTTAATAAATTCCCTGCAAAGTCAAAAATACCAATTCTATCTCCTAAATCTACAAAATCTATATTGCTAGCGGTTTGCTCAAGCTGTGCCAGTTGCGTGGCTCTGTTTAACTGCGCTACATCTAATGTGGTTTGTCTTGATAAATTTGCCAATTCTCTATCTAAATCCGAACTAATTTGCTGTTTGAACAAGTCAAACTCCTGCCCGATGTTCTGACCCAACATTTGTGCTTCCAAACCTAGTCCAGTAAAAGCCGCTTGTGTTCTTGAACCGAATTCACTTAAAAGGTTCTGAAGACCCGCTCCGCTTGCTTCCAGTCCTCTTGTTGCCGACTCTATCGCGGGTTGCAGTCCCTTAATCTCTGCCGCTGTCCTTCCTGCAAGCTGTCCTGCCGTTACTCCTTGTCCCGATAACGCCTGCTGTACGGCTTGTGGCAAGTCGCGGATAGTACCCGATATTCCCCTTGCTGCCGTACCTGCCGCCCCGAAAGTCTGAAAAGCCTCCGGAATGCCCATGGCTTGTCTAACGGCCTCCAGTTCTTCAGGTACTTTCTGGAGCCTTCCGGTAAATTCTCCTAGCCTTCCTCTTTCTTCCTCTTGAAAGGTTGCCGCTTTTTGTTCCTCCGGTGAAGTTCCCGGTTGGAAAAGTCTGGCTATGTTTTGCCCCTCCGTGCTTCCCGTAAAGCTCGTACCAGGTACGTCTTGAAGCTGAAAGGTTTGACCTGCCGTTAATGGAGCGTTTGTGGGCAAGCCCGTAAATTGACCATAGACTGAAGTCGTGCCGCCGTACTGCTTCATTAAGTCATCCAATGTCTTACCGGCTAAATTTTCGGGAACTTTATAATAGGCCATTAAAAAATAAAACCCCAGCGGTTTGCTGGAGTAGTTTCTCCTTATTTATTATACTACATCACCTTTTAGGTTTGTGTTCAGGGTACTTTTTATCTTGAATATATTTTTTGATATTCTGTGCGGTAGCTTTTACGTCATCAACCATTTTGGTATTTGCTTCCACTGTGATACCCTTCTTTTCATCCTCGGTGTCATACTGAATAGCCGCGCCTTCATAAATTCTTATTCTTTTCATGCATCCCCCCTTGATATAATTGCTCTGGATTGAACAATCCAAACAACAGTCTCTGCTCCACCTGAGCTATTTTTTACTGCGGTTTTATAAACTGTATTATTTCCGTCTGTTGCAAAATGAATTTCACTACCGCTACTTACATAAAATCTTTTACCTCCAACTTTATATTGAGGCATTGCCATAGGGCCATAAACCTCAAAATCACCGGTTGTCGTCCTCCAAGGAATTTGATTATTTTGCGGGTCAATTGCCGATAGGCTGTCCGCATCAAAAAAAGCAATCATAAAGGGACAAAGACCTATTCTTATCAAAGGGTCAATCGTGGAGGTGCTTTTTGTAGTTAAAGTCGTTGTAACACCATCATTAAAACTAAAAGTTCCATTGGTTGTATTTGAATTTTTAAGAAAATCCTGTGGAAGCTGTCTTGGCTTAACCGAGGTGGGTAAAATATCCCGCCTGCCGACTCTCGCTTTAAACTGAGTAGCCGAAACTCCTGCCGGCGGGATGTCATTAAAACCGTTCATTCCTCTTCCCCTTCATCCGTTAATTCCTCATAAATGAGATTGACTCCTGTTATTCGAGGAAACGTAACTGCTGAGCTTAAAAAATCGAAACCGAATTCAATCTCCTTGATTGGCATATTTATGTAGAGATTTGCCTCTGTTTCACCCACCGTCGTTACTGCCGTTCCCGAAGTAAAAGTTCCACTGCGATTTATGTCATAGACAGGCGTTACGGAATCCCCTGAAACTAACGGTTCAAAAGTTATTTCTAATTTA
>Ga0214473_10000909_pt1 | contig 40422 bp, 44 predicted proteins | sample RVTome_7_FD_203509 | JGI IMG/M metagenome (GOLD analysis project Ga0214473, IMG submission 203509) | Soil microbial communities from uranium-contaminated site in the Upper Colorado River Basin, Wyoming, United States - RVT98D197 | ecosystem: Environmental > Terrestrial > Soil > Contaminated >...
TGGGGTCGTCTATGTCAGGTTTGTAGGCCATCCCCAATAGTAGAATTTTTGCGCCGTTTATCGATGTATGATGGTCATTGAGGGCCTTTATAATTTTCTGGACTACCTATAGGTATTTATCTCTCCTGCCAGTTCAATAAGCAAAGTCAACACTTTCATTAAAGACCTCATGAGGGGTTCTATAGTTCAGGACCTTACGCTGTCTGTTATTGGGTAAGTCTTTGATATGTTTGAGTTGCTCTGTGGTAATTGTCGTAAAATCTGTCTTCTTTAGCAAAAGGCGGCTGACGAAAGCCCTTGCAAGGGCATAACTTTCTAGATACCATTGCGAGGGCGTTGGAAGGACTATGAAGCAATTCTGGATCTACGGGATAAACCCCCTCTCTGAGGCCCTGCGATCGGACAGCTGCCCAATAAAAGAAGTCTGGGTGGCGGAGGGAAGGGACCTCACGCGTCTGCAGGGGATTATCGACATGGCTGAATCCAAGGGGGTCCCTATCAGACGGGTGGAGCGCTCTAAACTGGACTCCCTCACCGCAAGCGCCCCGCATCAGGGGGTGGTGGGTTTCATCGATCAGTTTAACTATGCCGATCTTGACATGGTCCTCCAGCGGAGTGAGGGCACGCCCTTTCTCTTGGTCCTCGATGGGATTGAGGATCCCAGAAACCTCGGGGCCCTGATTCGCACTGCCGACGCCTGCGGCGTCTGGGGGGTGATCATCCCGAAGGACAGGGCAGCCGGCATCACCCCTGCCGTGGCAAAGAGCTCTGCCGGAGCAGTCTTTCACATCCCCCTGGTCCGTGTCGCCAATCTCTCTTCCACCCTGAAAAAGATCAAAGAGCGAGGCATCTGGGTGCTTGGCGCGGCCGCCGAGACGCAAACGGATCTCTTTCATCAAGATCTGACGATCCCCGTGGCCGTGGTCATCGGAGGGGAAGGCAAGGGGCTGAGGCCGCTGATTAAAAGGGAATGTGACCTCCTCGTCTCGATACCCATGAAGAGTAAGGTCAACTCCCTCAATGCCTCGGTGGCCGGATCCATTATCCTCTATGAGGTCATTCGTCAGAGGGAATATAACCCACATCCATAGATCGTCTCCTTTCCGAACTTGACATTTCCCCACCTTTCCTTTACTTTTTTTTAAATGCTCAGACTATCTTCATGTAAGGGAGAAGGATCATGCCATTGGAGCGCTTAGAGGGGTGCTGGACGGCCCTCATTACCCCCTTTACAGAAAAGGGCGCGTTGGATCTTGCGGGCCTGCGCAAGAATGTTAACTTCCAGATTGAAGGGAGAGCCAAAGTTGTCCCCACAGGCACCACCGGTGAGTCCCCGACGGTGGACTGGCAGGAACACAACCAGATCATCGAAGAGGTGGTGAAGCTGGCCAAGGGGAGGACGTATGTCATGGCCGGCACCGGCAGCAACTCCACGCAAGAGGCCTTACGGGGCACGAAACATGCGGTCGAGGTGGGGGCAGAGGCAGCACTCCTGATGGACTGCTACTATAACGGGCCCTCCACCCTGGAGCTCCGGACGGAGTACTACGAGGTGGTTGCCAAGGAGTTCCCCAAGACCGTCATCACACCCTACATTATCCCGGCCAGGACCGGGACTCAACTGGAGGTAGAGGATCTGGCTATCCTGCACCGTAAGTATAAAAACTGCCGAGCAGTCAAAGAGGCCACCGGAGATCTGGAGCGCATGGCCAAGACCAGAAGGTTGTTGGGGGATGCGTTCGATATCCTCTCCGGGGACGACGATATGACCGTGGCGATGATGACGAGGGAGGATATCAAGGCCCAGGGTGTCGTATCGGTCATCTCCAATATATGCCCCGGCGCCTTGGCTGAGATGACCGCTGCCTTCAGCAGGGGGGACATAACGAAAGGGAAAAAACTCGCCGAGGCCCTGGATCCCCTTTTTAAGATCGTCACCGTCAAGACCATCGAGGAGTATGAGGGCTTTCAAGTCCCCTGCAAGTTCCGAAACCCCTCTGCCATCAAGACCCTCATGAGGGGGCTGGGGCTGCCTGCCGGCCCCTGTCGGCCTCCCTTGGGGCGCATGACCCCCAAGGCCGCGGCTATCGTGAGAGCGGCGATCACGACCGTCTATGAGAAGAACAGGGAGCTTTTAATCCCTCTCCAGGACTTTTATCACATAGACCTGGAGGAGCGGATTGTGCGCGATGAGCACTGGCTCTAAAGGAAGCAAACGAGGGGGGCCGACAACCAGGCTCCCCTTCTATATCTTCGACCTCCCCATCCAGGAGATCAGGAGGGGATATCGCTCCGATGTCTACTTCTGGCGCGAAAAGCTGATCCTGGAGAGAGATCACCACAATCCCGTCGTCACGATGCAGATCTTCCAAAAAAAACAGGCGGTCCTCTGCGGCATCGATGAAGCCATCGCCATCCTCCAGGTAGGAACCGGGCACTACACCGATCTGAGCAAGGCCTATCAGCTCTTCGATCGGCTGATGGGCATCAAGACAGAACAGCGCAAGAGCAGATACACCGATGAGGAGCGCTTCATCTCCCTCATGGAGGAGAGGTTCGAGGTGGAGGATGAGCTGGATTCCATCTGGGCAAACGAGTTCGACCAGCTGCGGATCACGGCCTTGCAAGATGGGGATGAGCTGGAACCCTACGAGACCGTCATGAACATCGAGGGACCGGCGGCAAGCTTTGCTCATCTGGAGACCGTCTACCTAGGTGTCCTTGCCCGCAGGACCAAGATAGCCACCAATGTGCGTCAGTGCGTCCGGGCTGCCCGGGGGAAACCGGTCCTCTTCTTCGGCGCCCGTTTCGATCACTTCAGCAGCCAGGGGGGGGATGGGTATGCCGCCGGGATCGGCGGGGCCGAGGCAGTCTCCACCGATGCCGGCGCCGAATGGTGGGGATCACGTGCGAGCGGGACCATCCCCCATGCGCTCATCGCCTGTTATCGAGGGGATACGGCCCTGGCCACCTCTAAGTTCTATGAGCATATAGCCACGGGAACCGATATCAGGGTGATTGCCCTGGTCGATTATCATAACGATTGCGTGCGCACCTCCTTGGAAGTGGCGGAGAAGCTCAAGGATGTCCTCTGGGGCGTCAGATTGGACAACGCCGATACCATGGTTGACCGCTCGCTCTGGGAAGAGATGATGCAGTTTGACCCCCGGGGTGTGAACATTCGCTTGGTGGAAAAGGTGCGGGAGGCCCTCGATTGCGCGGGGTTCCCCCACGTCCGGATCATCTGCTCCGGTGGATTTAATCCCGACAAGATCGCCTCTTTCGAGGAAAAAAAGGCGCCGGTCGATATCTACGCCGTGGGCAGCTTTTTCTTGGGGGGCAGGTGTGATTTCACCGCCGATATCGTCATGGTTGACGGAGAACCGGAATCCAAAACCGGCAGGGAGTACCGACCTGTCAGACAGAGGTGATAAGCTCTTAGTGAGGGTTGACTTCCATGGAAGAATGTGATAATAATCACTTGTGCACTTGTGCACCCAGAGAAAGGGTCTCTGACGATGAAGCCTCTGGGAGAAGATAGGGGAAAGCTCATCAGGCAGATCGGCTCCTACAGCACCCTCGGCCTCGAGATGGGGCTGTCGGTGGCAGTAGGGGCTATTATTGGTTATTACCTCGACAAATGGCTGCATACGGATCCATGGTTACTTATCGTTTTTCTCATTTTTGGGGTCATCGCCGGTTTCCGCAGCCTCTATCGCGCCCTGAAACGCCTGGAACGCGAGGACAAAGAGGATTGATGGCAAGAGAGATAAAACTGGCCGCTATAGAAAGGACCCAATGGGTCATCCTCGCCCTCTTAACCCTCGCGAGCCTCGCCTTTTGGGATTGGAGGATTACCCTGGGGGTGATTATCGGCGGGATCATCTGCATCCTTAATTTCAAGGCCCTGCGGATGATCTTAGAAAAGGGGTTCTCTCAACGAAAGAGTGTCGGGTCTTTTTTCGTTCAATACGCCATTAAATTCCTCGCGTTGCTCGCAGCCGTGGGAGGGGTCGCCTTCCTGCTGCAAAGGAAGATAAACCTGGTGGCCTTTTTGGTGGGTCTGCTCACCATCTTTCTGGCCATCGTGGTCGAGGGGATCAGGGGGTATCTCTCTATGGATAAAGAGGAGAAATAAGGATGGAACATAAGAGTTTCGTCGTCGTCGATGCAATCCCTCTCCTGAATCAACTCCCCCACCATGTAGCCAATGCCATAATGGTGGTCGTCTTCCTCATGGTCATCGCTTACCTCGGGACCAGGGGATTGCGCAAGAACACAAAAAAATCATTCATCCCTGAGGCAAAGCTGACCTTCCGCACAGCAGGGGAGATGATCGTCGAGGGGCTCCTCAAGATCGTCAAGGACAATATGGGGCCTCGGGGACCGGAGTTTATGATGATCATCGGGGCCTTGGCCCTCTTCATCTTCACGTCTAACATCCTGGGCCTGATACCGGGGTTTCACTCCCCGACTGAGACCCTCAACACCACCGCGGCCTGCGCTATTACTGTCTTTTGCTTCACCCACTACTACGGCATCAGGGAACATGGGATCAAGTACCTCAAGCAGTTCACTGGCCCGATTATCTGGCTGGCCCCCCTGATGATACCCATCGAGCTCATCGGACACTTTGTCCGCCCGGTATCCCTCTCCATTCGTCTCTTCGGCAACATCTTTGGTGATCACTATGTCGCCGGCGTCGTCTTCGGTCTCGTCCCCTTTTTGCTCCCCCTGCCCATGATGGTCTTGGGACTTTTCGTGGCCATCGTCCAGACACTCGTCTTTATCCTCCTCTCCATGGCCTACTTCTCCGGCGCCATAGAGGGGCATGAACATGAAGAGCATGAAGAGCACGAAGGATAATGCATGACCTTCTCTCTATATAAGAAAGAATGCATATCCTTCTCTCTATATAAGAAAGGAGGTATGAAAGTGTACAAAAAAATCATGTTTTTTATCGCGGTGTGTGCCCTCGTTTTAGGAGCGGCTGGTTTGGCCTTGGCCGCGGAAGAGGCCACGGCTGAAGGGGCGGCGGCAGGGTTGCCCCCCAACGTGAAGGTAGCCATCGCCCTCGGGGCGGGTTTTGGCATTTCCATAGCGGCCTTTGGTGGAGCCCTGAGCCAGTCTCGGGGCCTAACCTCGGCCCTCGATGGGATTGCCCGCAACCCAGGGGCCTCGGGGAAGATCGTTACCCCTATGATCATCGGTTTGGCTATGATCGAGTCGCTGGTCATCTATTCCCTCCTCGTGTCACTCTTGTTGGTGTTCAAGCTCTAATACGGCCGAACAATCCTCGGCCCATGCTGTAGGGCGCGAAAGGGCAGGTCTTAAGACCTGCCCTTTCTTTCTTGACAATCTCCCTGTATTGTTTTAGATTTACAAACTTCCGCCTTTTTGTTACAATAATCAATTAATGGAGGACTCAGAAAGTATGTACGCTGTAGTGCAGGCAGGTGGAAAACAATATAAGGTAAGCAAAGGAGACCTCATCAGGGTGGAGAAAATAGGCGGTGAGGTCGGCGAAAAGGTCGAATTGGACCAGGTCCTCTTGGTCAGGGATGAGGAGGGGGTGCAATTGGGAACCCCCGCCGTGGCAGGCGTAAAGGTGGTGGGACGGATCACCTCTCACGGGAGGGGGAAAAAGATCGTCATCTTCAAGATGAAGAGGAGAAAGAACTACCGCCTGAAAAAAGGACACCGTCAGGACCATACCTGGATCGAGATCGAAGATATTATATCAGCTCAAGGAGGAAAGCGTGGCCCACAAAAAGGCAGGGGGAAGCTCCAGAAACGGGAGGGATAGCGCAGGTCAGCGGCTGGGCGTCAAGAGGTTTGACGGCCAGACGGTTACGGCGGGGAGTATCTTGGTGCGGCAGCGGGGAACGCGGATCTTTCCCGGCGCGAACGTCGGGCTCGGCCGCGATCACACACTCTTCGCTAAGATCGACGGCGTCGTAGAATTTAAGACCACCGGCAAAGAGAAAAAGAAGGTCAGCGTCTACCCCTTAGATGCACCAGCCTCCTGATCCTCTACTCAGTTTTATCTACCCTTTGTTCACGTACCCTTTTTACAACTTCTCTTCCCTACTGACTCATGCAATTCATCGATGAAGTTAGAATCTCGGTTAAAGCAGGAGATGGAGGCAGGGGGTGTGTGAGCTTTCGGAGGGAGAAATTTGTTCCCCGCGGGGGACCGGATGGCGGTGATGGCGGCAAGGGTGGGGATATAATCCTGATAGCACGGGAAGGCCTCTCTACCCTCCTGGATCTACGGTATCAGCAGCGCTATCGGGCCGAACAGGGGGCCCATGGACAAGGGAAAAAAAAACAGGGGAAAAGCGGCGATGAGCTGACCATCTCCGTCCCTGTCGGCACCCTGGTGAAGGATGCAGAGACAGGAGAGATCCTGAAAGACCTCACTGCAGACGGCGAGCGGTTCTTGGCAGCCAAGGGTGGACGGGGGGGGCGAGGAAATGTCTGGTTTGCTACTGCTACCCGCCAGGCCCCCCGCATTGCCCAACCTGGTGAACAGGGCGAGCAGCGGCGGCTTCAGCTGGAATTAAAGCTCCTGGCCGATGTGGGCATCGTGGGGTACCCCAATGCGGGTAAATCGACCCTGCTGCGCCGCGTGTCCGCAGCCCGCCCCAAGGTAGCGGATTACCCCTTTACCACCCTTGTGCCTTACCTGGGCGTGGTCTCCTATGGAGATCTCAAGTCATTTGTCATGGCCGATATACCTGGACTCATCGCCGGGGCCCATCAGGGAGCAGGGTTAGGGAGTAGGTTTCTTCGCCATATCGAACGGACCTCCCTCCTTGTCCACCTTCTGGACATCGCCGCCGACCCCGAGGGGGATCCGTGGCTGCCATATAAAGAGATCAACGAGGAGCTGGGAAAGTTCCATCCCACACTCGCGGAGAAACCTCAAATGGCTGTCTTGAACAAGATAGACCTGCCCCTTGTGAGGGAGAGGATCCCTCAGGTCAGGGATGCCTTCCGCCGAAAGGGGGTGGATCTCTTCGCGATCTCCGCCTGGACCGGTGAGGGCGTGGACGATCTCGTACGGGAGATAGGTCGGCAGTGGGAAAAGATCAGGGGTGTTACTCATGGATGAACAGCAGCTGAGAAAGGAAATCATGGAGGGCGTGCGCCGTGTGGTGATCAAGGTGGGCAGCAGCCTCCTTGTCTCCTTGGGCGCCGGTTTAAACAAGGCATTCATCTCCCGCCTTGCCGGGGAACTGTCTGGACTCAAGCAGCAGGGGATAGAGATCGTCATGGTCTCCTCAGGTGCTATTGCGGCGGGGATGGAAAGATTAGGTCTCACCAAAAGGCCCAAGACCATCTCGGAGCTGCAGGCCGCCGCAGCGATAGGCCAGAGCAACCTCATGCACATCTACGAAGAGGCATTTGCCCCCTCCGGGCTCAAGGTGGCCCAGGTCCTCATCACCCGCGACGACTTGAGGGACAGGAAGAGATATATCAACGCTCGCAATACCTTGCGCACCCTGTTGGATCTGGGTATCATTCCTATTATCAACGAGAACGATTCGGTAGTGGTGGAGGAAATCAAGTTTGGCGATAACGACCTGCTGGCAGCTCTGGTCACCTCTTTGATAGACGCCGATCTTCTCCTCATCCTCACCGATACCCCCGGCCTCTACGATGGTGATCCGCGCAAAGGGGGAAGGCTCATTTCCCTCGTGGAAAAGGTGACGAAAAGGGTGGAGGCCATGGCACAGGGTACGCAGACGGAGATCGGCACCGGAGGGATGGCGAGCAAGGTCGGGGCGGCAAAACTCGCTGCCCGCTGTGATGTGCCTACCGTGGTAACCGGTTGCAAGGACCACCATGTGCTCGAGAGGATCTTTGCCGGTGAGTTGGTGGGGACACTCTTTCTGTCCGCAGGAGAGCGACTCAAGGGCAGAAAACAGTGGATAGGCCTTACCCTGCGGCCAAAGGGCGGGCTCATACTCGACAGGGGCGCCCAGAAGGCAATCATGAAGGGAGGTAAGAGTCTCCTCCCCTCGGGGATTGTAAAGGTGGAGGGGACGTTCGGCAGGGGAGACCTCGTCTCCTGCCTTGATCCCCGCAAGAAGGAATTCGCACGGGGGTTAGTGAACTACAACTCCCGCGAACTGCAAAAGATCATGCGGCGACAGAGCTCTCAGATAGAGGAGGTGTTAGGGTATAAATACACCGATGAGGTGATCCACCGAGACAATCTGGTAATCCTCTAGGAGATAGGTGAAACAGTAATGTTCTGCAGGCTGTTCAAAAATGCCCATTCCGCCATAGGCGGGACTGAGAAGTGAGGCGTACCTAAGCGTACGCCGCAACGACGAAAGACAAGAGAAACGAAGTAGATGGGCGTTTTTCAGCAGTCTGTCAGGAGGCAGTGATGGATATTACCAAGGATATACAAAAGATCGCGCAGCAGGCCAGGGAGGCCTCAACCGAGGTAGCCAAGCTCTCTTCTGAGATCAAGAATAGGGCCTTGGTGCTGATGGCCGATGACATGGTCGAGAAAAAGAGAGTTCTGTTGGCGGAAAACCGTAAAGACCTGGAGCAGGCCGGAAAGGAAGGCCTCTCCAAGGCCATGCTGGATCGATTGGCCCTCACCGAGGAGGGAATCGCGGCGATAGCCCACGGGCTGCGTGAGGTTGCCCTGTTCCCCGACCCGGTCGGTGAGGTGGTCAAGATGTGGCGCAGGCCCAATGGACTTGTCGTGGGAAAGATGCGGATACCCTTGGGGGTCATCGGTGTCATCTACGAGGCACGGCCTAATGTCACCGCCGATGCCGCCGGGTTATGCCTCAAAGGGGGAAATGCCGTAATCCTGCGCGGAGGTTCGGAGGCGATCCGCTCCAATCGGGCCATCGGGAACATCCTCCAGGAGGCGATAGCGAAGGCAGGCATCCACGCCGCAGCTGTCCAGGTAATTCCCTACACGGAGCGGGAGGCCGTAGAGGAGATGCTCAAGATGGAGGAGTTTATCGATGTCATCATCCCCCGAGGGGGTGAAGGCCTTATCCGTTTCGTGGTGGAGCGTTCTCGTATTCCGGTGATCAAGCACTATAAAGGGGTCTGCCATATCTTTGTCGATGCCACGGCCGAGAAGGCAATGGCGCTGGAGATCTGCTACAACGCCAAGGTCCAGAGGCCCGGGGTCTGCAACGCCATGGAGACCTTGCTGGTCCATCAAGATGCTGCTGCCTCACTCCTCCCCCCTATTGCGGAGCGATTACAGAAGGCGGGGGTGGAACTGCGGGGGTGCGCCCGCACGCGCCGCATCCTCCCCGACGCCAAGGAGGCGATGGAGGAGGATTGGTATGCCGAATACCTCGACCTCATCTTAGCAATAAAAATAGTCGACGGCATCACGGAGGCCATCGATCACATCGGCCGCTATGGCTCCCGACACACCGACGCCATCATCACCGCGAACTATGCCCATGCGCAGCGATTCTTGCGGGAAGTAGATTCTTCCACGGTGTTGGTCAATGCCTCCACGAGGTTTAGCGACGGCTACCAGCTGGGGCTCGGGGCGGAGATCGGGATCAGCACCACCAAGCTTCATGCCTTTGGTCCGATGGGTGTGGAAGATCTCACCACCACCAAGTTCATCATCTATGGAGATGGACAGATCAGGACCTCCTAAAGGGAAGGAGCATAGGATAGGGCTCTTTGGTGGAACCTTTGATCCCATCCACCTGGGCCACCTCCGCTCTGCCCAGGAGGTACATGAGGCCTTCCAACTCGAGCGGGTCATCTTCATCGTAGCTGCCACGCCACCCCATAAGCTTGATCGCCCCATCATCGCCACGAGACACCGCTGGAACATGGTCAAGGTAGCTATCGCAGGCAACCCCTGCTTCGCCCTCTCCGACGTAGAAATACGACGAGAGGGGACATCCTACTCTATAGAAACTATCTCCTACTACCATCGCCACCTCAAAGAAGGTGAGCGGCTCTTTTTTATCGTGGGCGCCGACGCCTTCCTGGAGATTGAGACCTGGAAGGACTATTCTCAACTCTTCACGGTCTGCGACTTTATCGTGATCTCGCGTCCCAATTTCGATCCCCTGCAGGCACCCGTGCTCACCTCCGAAGGGTTCAAAAAAGTTGACAGGGGAGATCGTTTCCTCCACCCCTCGGGGCATTCTCTTTATCTGTTCCGCGTGACCCCTATCGGTATATCTTCCACCGGCATCAGAAAGGCCTTCAGCGAGGGTAGATCCATCAACTATCTGGTCCCCAAGGAGGTGGGAGAATATATAGCGAGAGAGGGCCTCTACCGAGGTTGATACATCCCCTTTAACTTTTTATCGCCTTTTGCTATAGTATTGAACGGGAAGATGGCTTTGGATAGAGATAGATATCGAGAGTAAAGGCCTTTTCAAGGTAGAAGATATTTTAACCGTGCACGTGAGGGGATCACGTACCTCTAAGACATCGTGGGAGGATTAAAGAAAGGGATCAATTTCATATCGCTGCCGGAGCCGGAAGTGGCCCTTTGGCCGAAGCCGAAGGTGGCCTTTTGGCCAGTGGCCCTTTGGCCACGATATAGATTCAGGGACGGGGGTAGAGGCAAACCCTCATGAGGGTTTGTATGCAAGAGGCCTTTAAAGACTCCAAGGAAAAATCGCTCTTTTGCGCAAAGGCAGCCCTGGAGAAAAAGGCCTTCAATGTAACAATATTGGAACTTAAAAAGGCCTCCTCTCTTACCGACTATTTCCTCATCTGCAGCGGTCGTTCCGACCGGCAGGTTCAGGCCATCGCCGAGTCTATCGAGGAAAAGATGAGTGAGAAGGGGGCTCGGCCTTTGGGGGAAGAAGGGATGCGGGAGGGAAGATGGGTTCTCATGGATTATGACGATGTGGTCATTCACATCTTCTATGATCCAGTCCGACGCCACTACGATCTCGAAGGCCTCTGGATAGAGGCCCCAAGGATAGATCCACCAGAGGACAAGGGTTGAAATTCATAGGCAACAATCAGGCAAGGCAGAAGGCAGATTTCTTCCAAAACACCTCTTACCGCACATAAAGGGGGAACAGTATGTTCATCAGGATATCTTTTCTCTCCATAATTATTTTTGGCGCTATCTTTATCTACCTCTCGGCCCTCAACCCCTTCGGGGTCACCTTCCAATATTTCAAGGGAAATTACATAGAAACCTCCCTTTCCGTCCTCCTCGTCGCCTCCTTCTTCATCGGGGCCCTGCTCCTCTTCCTCATATATTCGATAAGAGACATTAGGCGATCCCTCAGGGAACGAAAGCAACAGAGGGAGCGGGAGCAGCTCTGGGATTTATTTTATTCGGCCACCGACGCCCTCTTCAAGAACGACCTGCCCAAGGCGGAAAAGCAGATCCTGTCATACCTGAAGAAGAAACCAGATGATCCCCATGCCTATCTCAAGCTCGCTGAGGTTTATCAAAAAGGGGGAAAGGTCAAAAAGGCCATCGAAACCCTGGAAAGAGCCAGCGACTTAAAGAAAGACAAGCTGGAGATACTCTTCATGGAGGCCCAGATATACAAGACGGTCAAAGATTATGATGGTGCCGCCAGGACCTTCAAAGAGATCGTCGCCCTCAACCCCAACAATAGAGAGGCGATGAAGGAGTTGCGGGACATCTACATCGAGGAAAAGGAGTGGGAAGAGGCCCTCAAGCTCCAGAGAAAGATCCTCAAGGTAAGCGCAAAAGGTGAGATCGATCAGGAGAAAACACTGCAACAGGGGCTACACTACGAGCGCGCTAAGCTTATGGCTGAAAAGGGCAAGGAAGAGCGGGGGGTAAAAGATGTAAAGGAAATCCTCAAAGAAAACTCCTCTTTTATCCCCGCCCAGGTCTTGCTGGGAGAATTGCTACGGCAAACCGGGAAGACTAAAGATGCGATCAGGGTCTGGCGAAGGGGATTTGAAAAGAGCGGTGAGATTATCTTTTTGAATAAATTGGAGGACCTCTATCTCTCTCAAGAGCACCCTCGAGGTATCATCAACCTCTACCTTGAAGCCATGGACAAAAATCCAGACAACATCATCCTTCCCTTTTTCTATGCTCGGCTCTGCCTGCGGCTCGAGATGATTGATGAGGCCCTGGACAAATTAGAGGAGCTGGATATAAACCTCTCCACTCATCCCTCATATCACTATCTGCTGGCAGAGGTCTATGCCCATCACGGCGACTATGAAAAGGCCATGGGAGAATACCGGAAGGGACTTAAACTCGAGGGAGGGGCGTATTATGTCCCTTATCTCTGCACCAACTGCCAGAAAGAGATCAAAAACTGGCTCCCCCGCTGTCCGGAGTGCGGCCAGTGGGGCACCTTTATCCCCCGCACCGCAGGCGAGATCAAGGTCCCCCTTTCGCCCCTTCCCTCTCGCTTAATGGCCTGGGATTTTTAGGTGGGGCTCTCCAGCATCCTCCCGTGGTTATTGAACCTTATCTTCCCTCCGGTCTGCCCCATCTGTAACACACTCCTCGGCAGCAAGGGGAAAAACTCCATCATCTGCCTTGATTGCCACAAGACGATCAGGTCCGTAGGTCCCCCTTACTGCCCCCGTTGTGGCCTCCCCTACCATTCCGGCGATGAGAAAGGTCACCTCTGCGCCCTATGCCTGAAGGAGAGGCGGTATTTCGAGGTCCATCGCACCTGCGCCCTCTACGAGGGTGCGCTTAAGGAGGCGATCCATAGATTTAAATACGGCGGGGTATTCCCGCTCGTGAAGGTTTTTGGGGATCTGCTGCATCCTGCCTTCCGAAACCTCACCCGGGATTACCCGGCGGATCTACTGGTCCCTGTCCCGCTCCATATAAGAAGATTGAGAGAGCGGGGATTCAATCAAGCGCTCCTCCTCGTCAAAGAACTGAGCAAAAGGACGGGAATTCCCTATGCAGAGAGGGCCCTGAAAAAGGTCAAGGACACACCCTTTCAGATCACCCTCAAGAAACGGGAGAGAAGAAAAAATCTCACGAGGGCCTTTCAGGTAAAAGACCGGGAGGCAATCAAGGGAAAAGCCGTCATGCTGGTGGACGATGTCTACACCACGGGGACCACGGTTAATGAGTGCTCCCGCGCCCTGCGCATGGCAGGAGCCGAACGGGTGGCTGTCCTCACCGTGGCCCGGGCACTATAAGGTAGTTAGTTCCGAATCAACAGGAAGGAAAAAGCATATGAAGGTAAAGAAGATAGCCATCGTCGGGGCAGGGTTGGTCGGCACGGCCCTCGCTTATCTCCTGAAGGAAAAGGGCTATACGCTCGTCGGTATGGCCAGCAGGAAAGAGGAATCCTTGAAAAAGGCGGCCTCTCTCGTGAAGGGCGATGTCCGCTTCACCACTGCACCGGAGGAGATCACTGCCGAGGCCGATCTGATCTTTATCACCACCTCGGACAGCGCCATCCAGGAAGTCTGCGACAAGATCGCCAGCAAGGGTGGCTTTCATCCTGGGCAGATTGTGGTCCATACCAGCGGTGCCCTTCCTTCCACCATCCTCAAAAGCGCCCAGGCGCGAGGCGCCCTGATCGCATCCGTGCATCCTCTGCAGAGCTTCGCCGATGTCAAGGTGGCGCTGCAGATCATCCCCTCCTCGATATTCAACCTGGAAGGAGACTCACAGGCGATCCCCGTTCTTACGGAACTGGTACAGAAGTTGGGGGGGAAACCCCTTGCCATCGACACCGGGGGCAAACCCCTGTACCATGCAGCGGCGGTAGTGGCCTGCAACTTCCTCGTCACACTCGTCTACCTCAGCTATCAACTCTTCGAGGCCATAGACTTATCCCAAGAGGATGCCGCACAAGCCCTCCTCCCCCTGATCAAGGGGACAGTAAACAACATAGACCGCCTCGGACCTGTCAAGGCCTTGACAGGTCCCATCGCCAGGGGGGACGTGGATGTGATCAGAGGCCACCTAGAGGCCTTCAAGGCAGTAGATCCCCGATTCACGGATATATATCGCAGTATCTCATGTCTTACCGTAGAGATTGGCATCAAGAAGGGTACCCTCTCCCTCGAAAAGGCGGAGGAGATCCTGCAACTCGTGGAGAGATAGGGCAAACCTTCTTGCATAATGAAGCATGGCATTCTTCACCAAACCAACAGGTAAAGACAACCCTTCCCTATTTCAACAATTCCTACTATACTTGGTAAAAAGGTGAGGACAGACAAAGCTTCCTAAGCTCATACGCCACGTGCCGAGGGGGCACCGTGAAAGAGCGAGAAACGCTTATAAAGGTGCAGGATAAGGGAGAAGTTTTGGTCCTCTTACGCGGGCGAACGCTCCGCGTAAGACCTGAAGACCTTCCCCTAAGCCGTTTGTGGATACCGATGGAGGAGGTGGAGATATCGGACGAGTGGGGGGACCCCATATATACGGTTAAGGTTCGTAATCTCCAGAAAAACACGGAAATTCTTGGCGTATGGATCGAGCGTTAACCTGCAAAATGCGTAACTGAAGGAAATTAACTTCTGTACGTCAAAGGGAAGCCTTAAAAAAATTCGTATTCTGCTAGCAGACCTGAAAGATATTCTCTCGGAATTTTAATGCATCCCATTTCTTCTCAGCGCCTCAGCCAGGCGCTGGAACTCAACGAGCTCCAGGGTCTCCGCCCTACGGCGGGGATTAATGCCGATAGCCTCTAAAGCCGCAGCGATCCCATCCTTGGGGCCGAGCGACAATGATGATCCCGTCAGGGCGTTCAAGAGGGTCTTCCTCCGCTGGGCAAAGGAGGCCCTGACCACCTTCTGGAAAAAGCCGTCGTCATCGATCGCAATGCGGGGGCGCTTCAGGATCTCAAACCGTACGAGGGCAGATTCTACCTTGGGGCGGGGATAAAAGGCCTCGGCAGGGACCCGCATCATGATCTTCGGAAAAGTATAAAGCTGGGTGAAGATCGACAGCGGACCGTAGTCTTTCCCCCCAGGGGAAGCAATGATCCGTTCTGCCACCTCGCGCTGGAGCATGAGGGTGAGGTAAGAAAAAAAGACGCGGCTCTCCAAGAGCCGGAAAATGACAGGGGTGGATATTTTATAGGGGAGGTTAGCAACGACTTTGATTTTGCTGTCGACATCCCGTGACACCTTTGTAAAATCAAAGTTGAGGGCATCCTGACGGATGATGGTCAGCGAGGGAATGCTCTGCCCCTTCTCCGTGAGCCAATCAGCCATCCCCTGATCCAACTCCACCGCTATCACCTTTTTTACCAAAGGGAGCATGAGGAAGGTCAGAACTCCCATGCCTGGACCGATCTCCACCACGCAATCCTCGGGCTCGAGGTCTGCCAATCGGACGATCTTCTGTGCGATGCCCTGATCGATGAGGAAGTGCTGTCCCAAGCCTCGCTTGGGTGAGACACCCCGGCTTCTCAGCTCCTGCATCAACGAGGCCACGGCCTAGTCCTTGCCCAAAGGCCAGCGCGACTGGGCGCTCATATCGAACCCATCCCTCCTCCCCTCTCTAAGCAGGTGAAAGCCAGCCACCCCGATCATGGCCGCATTATCCCGACAGAGATAGGGGGAAGGAAAATACGCTTGTATGCCGGCACCTTCCCCTGCCTTTGTCAAACGCTCCCGCAGGCGGCTGTTGGAGGCAACCCCTCCGGCAACCACAGCCCTTGTCACTTTATACTGCTGGGCTGCCCAGAGAATCTTATCCACGAGTACATCCATCACCGCCTCTTGAAAAGAAGCGGCGATATCGGCGATCCCATCGTCGGCGGGTGGATGACTGCGGCAATGATTTACCACCGCGGTCTTAATCCCGCTGAAGCTGAAGTCCAGAGAATCCTTGGCCAGGTAGGCTCGGGGAAAGGCGATAGCCCCTGGGTCGCCGCGGCGAGCCAGTTGTTCAATGACCATTCCCCCGGGGTATCCCAACCCCAGATACTTGGCCACCTTGTCAAAGGCCTCTCCAGCTGCATCGTCCCTGGTCCTGCCCAAGAGGCGGAAGGAGGCGAAACCTTCTGCCAGATAGAGGGCGGTGTGACCGCCCGAGGCCACCATACCGATAAACGGAAAGGCAACCTCTTGCTCCAGGAATATGGCAAGCAGATGGCCCATGAGATGATTCACACCCACCAGGGGGAGATTTTTAGCTTGTGCCATGGCCTTGGCTGCCATGATTCCGACGAGGAGGGAGCCCACGAGACCCGGCCCACGGGTCACCGCTACCCCCTCCACCTGATCGAGTGAAATATGGGCCTGATCAAGCGCCCCCCTCAGCACCGGCACGATGCTCTCCAGGTGGCGCCGGGATGCCAACTCCGGTACTACCCCCCCATACTGCTTATGGACCTCATCCTGAGACGAGAGGCAGTTGGAAAGAATTTTACTCCCGTTTTCTATCAGGGCAGCACCGGTATCATCGCACGAACTCTCAATGGCAAGGATGATCATTTGTTGTCCCTCTTAGGGGATGTTAGCATACCTCTGCCTCGCGACGAAGATTTTGGTTCGTTAGCAAAAGGGTTCAAGGGGTCCAGGATTCCAGGGTTCAAGTAAAAGCGTTTATCCTCTGACTAAACCGCCGGAGGTGGCTCTTTAGCCAAGGGTGACCTTTTGTTCAGAGCAACCTGCGGTATTCGCTCGAACCCTCGACCCCTCGACTCCTCGACCCCTTTTCTTTAATAATACCATACCAACCCCAGCTGCTCAACCTTTGACATCATAACTGATCTAGCTTAGAATGATACGTCTCCGCATGGTTCCGCAGAAATTATAACATGACCATCACGCAGAAGGATGAACGATACATGAAGAGGGCCTTGCAGCTCGCCCGCAGGGGCATGGGGAGGGTAAGCCCCAATCCTATGGTGGGCGCGGTGATTGTGCGTGCAGGCAGGATCATCGCCGAAGGATGGCATCGCAAATTCGGCGCCGACCATGCCGAGATAGACGCCCTTAAACAAGCCAGGGGTAGTGTGCGGGGTGCCACCATCTACGTCACCTTGGAGCCCTGCTGCCACTGGGGCAAGACCCCTCCTTGCGTCGACACCTTGATTGAACAGGGCATCAAGCGGGTAGTGATTGGGATCCTCGATCCCAATCCCCTCGTAGATGGGAAAGGTGCTCAGCTCCTTCGGGATCGCGGCATAGAGGTATTCGTAGGGGTCATGGAACAGGCCGCGCGCATGCTCAACGAGGTCTATTTTTACTATAGCCAAACAGGTCTCCCCTTTATTACCATCAAATATGCGCAGTCTCTCGACGGCAGGATCGCTACTGTGCAAGGGAATTCCCGCTGGATCAGCTCAGAAGGGTCTCGCAGATTTATCCATCGCCTGCGTGCCCAGCACGATGCCGTCATGATCGGCAGAGGGACCGTGCTCGCCGACGACCCCTTGCTCACGGTGAGACTGGTAAAAGGGAAGAATCCCCTGCGGATTTGCCTCGACAGCAAGCTGCGGATTCCCCTCGACGCCCAGGTGCTCCGCGATGAGGGGAAGACCCTTATCGTTACCACGGATGAGCACGGAAAGGACAAAATCGAAAAGATACGGATGCTGGGGAAAGAGGTCCTCGTGAATCAGAGCGGGGCGGATGGGCGAGTGGAACTAAGATCCCTGATGAAAAAGCTGGCCGAGAGGGGAATCTCCTCGATCCTGGTGGAAGGTGGCTCGGAGGTCATCACCTCCCTGTTGAAAGAAGACTTGGTCAATAGGATGGTAGTCATTACCGCCCCCCTTATCCTGGGAAAAGGGATAGAAGCAATTGGCGACCTCGGCATCATTGATCTGGAAAGGGCAATCAGGCCGTCATCGTGCGAGGTAAAACGGATAGACAGGGATGTCGTCTTCGATCTGAGGTTGTAGGAAATCATGCATTGCAGGTAACGATCTTTGTGGTCTATCTCCTTGAATCACTCGTGGGAACGCCTTATATTTTTTTGATAATGAGGTAATAAGCTGATGGTAGTAGCTATGTCAAACAATGGAGGTGCGATTATGAATTACAAACGGAATCAAAGAGCAGTTGTATCCCTAATGTTAATCCTCGCGCTATCGTGCGTGGGAATAGGGAGTATTGTGCTTTCTCCCCTCACAATAGCCAACGCCGGAGGGGCGACTATCTACGTATCTGTGGGCAAGGTCGTCGCCATCGAGACCAATGCCTTTCGCAAGGGGATCATGGAGGTCAAGAGCGATCGCACAGGCGAGATCTATAAGTTCTACCTGGGCAATAGGACCGCCTATTATCCCCATCGGTATCCCTATATTGGTGAGACAGTCAAGGTTCACTACTACAATGACCGGGGCTACCTGAAGGCGACCAGCGTCGAGATTCGATAGCCACATGTGGGGCTGCTTCATGAAAACGTCAATTACGCCTTGACATTCCGGGGATATATGATAAAAGGTGATAAAGGTACGGAATGCAGCTCGGTAATTGCAATTTCTTATTCTACCAGGGTTCACCCAAGCCCCTGAGCCGTGCTGCATAGCATGGGGAGCCATGGGTGAGCAACACGGACCCATGGCTTTTGTGTCTCTGCACGACGAAGGCCATGACAGTAGATCCCATGGCCTTTTTAATTGCCGTGGTATGGTATAAGGAGCAGCATATGGCCATCTCCAAAAAAGTGAAGCAGCTCATGGGAGGATCTTCGTGGGTGCGGAAGATGTTTGAATCGGCAGCGCAGCTCAAGGTGCAGTACGGCGAGGATAATATCTTCGACTTCACTCTGGGAAATCCGGTGGAAGAGCCCCCGCAGAGGTTCAAGGAAGCGCTGAAAGAGTTCGCCCTCAAGCCCATTTCTGGGATGCACCGGTATATGCCCAACAGCGGCTATCCGGAGACAAGGAGGTTTGTTGCCCAGCAGCTCTCCAAAGAGACGGGTATCTCCTTCACGGAAAACCACATCGTGATGACCGTAGGGGCGGCCGGCGGAATGAATGTCGCCCTCAAGGCCATCCTTGATCAGGGTGATGAGGTGATCGTCCCCTCTCCCTATTTTGTTGAATACGAATTTTACATCGAAAACCACGGCGGCGTCATGCGTCTGATAGATACCGCAGAGGATTTTACCCTTGATCTTGCGGTCATCGAAAAGGCCATCACCGAGAGGACCAGGATAGTCATCATTAACTCCCCAAACAATCCCACCGGGGTCGTCTATTCCGCCGATGCTTTGCGCGGATTGGCCGATTTGCTGCGGGCCAAGAATAAGGGAAGGCTGACCCCCATCTATCTCATCGCCGACGAGGCCTATAAGACCATCGTCTTTGACGATATCCACCTTCCTAATGTGTTTGAGATCTACGAGCCCTCTCTCTCGGTGGTCTCATACTCCAAATCACTCAGTATCCCGGGGGAGAGGATTGGATATGTAGCAATCAACCCCCTCTATGCCGGGACGGAAGAGGTCATAGCAGCCATGATCTTCGCCAACAGAACCTTGGGATATGTTAATGCCCCTGCCCTCATGCAGCGGCTATTGCCCCTGTTGGGAACCGACCACGTGGCACCTACCGAATACCAGCGAAAAAGGGATCTGCTCTACAGGGCACTCACCGAATACGGCTATTCCGTGGGAAGGCCCCAGGGGGCCTTCTACATGTTTCCCCGCACCCCCATCAAGGACGACCTGGCCTTTGTCTCGGATCTGCAGGAGAGTTTTCACATCCTGACTGTCCCTGGCAGGGGTTTCGGCAAGGAGGGCTATTTCCGCATCGCCTACTGTGTGGATACAGAGGTGATCGAGCGCTCCCTGGCAGGATTTGAGAAGGCAGCAAAGAAATACGGGTTACGGTAAGGAATTTAAGTCGAGAGTTTTTTAAAAAAGTGGTCGTCCTTGGGCGGCTCAAAAATGTTGAGATGACCCGCTTACACGGGTCATCGAAATCCCGCCATAGGCGGGACTGAGGAGTGAGGCGTACTTGGCAGTAGATGGGCGTTTTTCAGCAGCCTGTCAAACCCAATCCCTGTAATAGTTTTTCCATGTCGATGTGATCGGTGAATATCTGGGCCAAGAATGCCCTGTTCCCCTTTACCCCTGCGTAGTCTCTGAGATAAGGAAAGGACCCCAGCACCGGTACCCCACTGAATTGTACCACGACCTGGGCGTTGCTCTCTTCAGAAGGATCTGTATCCGGGGTTGACTCGTTCATGATCACGCCCTTCACCTCGAGACCCTCTTCTTGACAGTAAAAGAGCGACAACAGGATATGGTTGATGGTCCCCAGGGAGGAGCGGGCCACCAGAAGCAGGGGGAGTTCCAGGAGCTTGATGAGCTCCGGTAACAAGATACCCTGAGCAATAGGGACCAACAGCCCCCCGGCCCCTTCTACAACCATGAATTCGTGGCGTCCCTTGAGCTCCTCATACTGCACCTTGATCCGCTGGAGATCAATCTTCACCCCCTCTTTTTCAGCCGCCACCCCCGGGGCGAGGGGGACTTGGAAGCAGTACGAGTTGATCAGCCTAAGGTCGTCAATGACACCGGCGATCTCCTTGAGATAGAGAGCATCGCGCGGGATGGGGGCGGAGCCAAAAGAAGGTGCGCCGCTCTCTAAGGGCTTCATCACCCCCACATCGATTCCCTGTTCCTTGAGCGCCGCCACCAGCCCGGCAGCGATGAGTGTCTTGCCTACCGCGGTGTCGGTTCCGGTAATGAAAATCCCCTGAGCCATAAAAAAGTTCCTCTCAATCCGGCTTGTCTTCTGTCACACCGTCGGTGTGACATTCGGGCTTGCCTTTTGTCCGACCTTCGGTCTTACTTTCGGTGCGCCCGAAGAATTCCCGCACCATCTTGATGGCGCAGAACTTGCCGCACATGGTGCAAACCTCATCCAGCAGCGGCCTGCTCTCCTGCCGGTAATGCCTCGCTTTATGGGGATCGATCGACAGCTCAATCTGTCGTTCCCAATCGAGGGCCTTCCGTGCCCGGGCAATCTCGTCATCCCATGCCCTGGCCTTAGCAAGACCGCGGGCCACATCCGCGGCATGCCCGGCGATGCGCGTGGCAATGACCCCCTCCCACACATCCTGCGAAGTGGGAAGCTTGAGGTGCTCGGCCGGCGTTACATAACAGAGAAAGTCCGCCCCGTGGTATCCGGCCAAGGCCCCCCCGATGGCGCAGACGATGTGATCATACCCAGGCGCCACATCCGTCACCAGCGGCCCCAAGACATAAAAAGGGGCGCCCTTGCAGAGTTTCTTCTCCAATTGAATATTAGTCGCGATTTGATCCAGGGGGACATGGCCCGGCCCCTCGATCATCACCTGCACTTCCTCTGCCCATGCCTGTTCGGTCAGCTCCCCCAAAAGGAGGAGCTCCTGGATCTGAGGCCGGTCGGTGGCATCGGCCAGGCAGCCCGGGCGAAGCCCATCACCAAGGCTCAGCGTGACATCGTATTGTTGGGCGATCTCCAAAAGCCGGTCGAAGTGCTTATACAGGGGATTCTCCTTCTCATTATAAATCATCCAGGTAGCAAGGAAGGCCCCTCCCCTACTGACGATATCCGTGATCCTGCCCTGGGCCTTAAGCCGCTCCAAGGTGCTTAGCGTCACCCCACAATGGACCGTGACGAAATCCACGCCGTCCTTGGCGTGGCGCTCGATGACCTCGAAGATGTCGTCCGGCGTCATCTGGACAATACCACCCTTGCGCTCTGCCGCCTCGATGGCCGCCTGATAGATGGGGACGGTTCCAATCGGCAGAGGGGAGCGCTCCAGAATGAGCTTTCTTATGGCATCGATATCTCCGCCGGTGCTCAGGTCCATGACGGTATCAGCGCGGGCCTCAATGGCCGCCTCCAGCTTTTGGAGCTCCTCTGCCGGATCGGCGTGGTCCGAGGATGTCCCGATATTGGCATTGACCTTGACCGTCAACCCCTGCCCGATCCCTATCGGCCTGATACCTCGGTGGCCCCTGTTAACCGGGATAACGACCCTGCCCGCGGCTATCTGCTGCACGAGGGTTTGGATAGGCACCTCCTCTGCCCGGGCAACGGCCTCCATCTCCGGGGTGACTTCCCCTTTGCGCGCCTTAGCGAGTTGCGTCTCTCTCATTGCATGCTCCTCTTGATCTCGATGACCTTGCGCACTACCTCCCCAGGATTCCGGCCGAGGATGCGTATCATGGGCTCCTTTCCCCATCCCCCCTCGTCATAGACCACATCAGGCACCGTGTCCGTGTCCGCCTTTCCCAAGGCATCGTCGACCCCCCAGACAAGCGAATGTCCCTCCTCCGCCCTAACCTCCTGCGGCTCCTTGTGCCGGTCAAAGCCGACAATACTGAATCCCCCCTCTTTGCAGGCCATGAGAATTGCCGGGGAATATCGGATGTTCATGGCGGAGCGGAAAGAGGGATCATGCTGCATGACGGTGAGGATGATCGAGGCAATATGCTGTGAGGCACCGAAGGCAGGTGCATCGATGGTCGCAATGGTATCCCGCAGCCTCACGATCCGACCGGGAAAGGCAGCTACATCCCCTTGTGCCTGGGCTAAGGGGATAGCATAGCCGAGATTGGATGAGACCTCAGGGATGATCTCTCCTATCTTTGCCTCCCCTTGTAATGCAGCAATAGCTGCATGCAAGGCCTCTATCACCTTATCTCGTTCCCCCTCCGCAGCTCCGAAGGCATGGGGATGCGTGATTCTCTGCCCCTTCCCGATCTGCACAGCCGCCCTTATACTAGAGATGGTCACCTCTCTGCCCCGCTGCACCGCCTCCTGCAGAGCGGCGCCCTTGGCCAGCTCCGTAGCGATAGCAGCTGAGAGCACACATCCCGTGCCGTGGACATCAGGAGTAGCTATCCGCTCAGAGGGAAACTCTGTGAATCCCGACGCATCGAGCAGGAGATCCACCGGATCTCCCTCCAGGTGCCCGCCCTTTATTAAAACAGCCCCCGCGCCATACGCACGGATCCGGCGAGCAGCCTCCCGCATCTCTTTAATAGTCGCCACCTCCATGCCTGCGAGCGCAGCTGCCTCGGGGAGATTCGGGGTTACCAGTGTGGCAAAGGGGAACAATTCCTGTTGCAAGGCGACCTGGCCCTCTTCATCCAAGAGACGGGTGCCGTCTGTAGCAACGATAACGGGATCTACCACCAATCGTTGCACCCGATATTTTGCCACCGTTTTTGCGACGAGCTTGACCACCGCCGACTCCCAGAGCATCCCGGTTTTGACAGCGTCAGCCCCCATATCGGTGAAGACGGCATCCAGCTGCGCCTCGATAAAGGGGAGGGGGATCGGATACACTGATTGGACCCCCAGACTGTTCTGGGCGGTGAGGGCGGTGATGATGGTCATCCCGTGACCACCCAAGAAGGAGATGGTCTTGAGGTCCGCCTGGATTCCCGCCCCGCCACCTGTGTCGGAACCGGCTATGGTCACAACCCGCGTCATCGCTCCTGCTTGAGCCTCTCGACAATCAAGGCCGCAGCCTTCTCCCCCGAGAGCAGCATCCCTCCGAAGATAGGCCCCATGCGATAGGCCCCGAAGGACGCGTTGGCGGACATGCCTGCCACAAAGACGCCGGGGAAGACCTCTTTGGTGTTGTCCAGGGTACGGCGCTCCGCCTCCTCTGCCCAGAGGGATTTCTCCCCCATAACCTTTCCTGTCGGGGTGAGCAAGGCAGCATCTACCTTGCGCTCGATGACCTTGACCACCTCTGTCGCATGCCCCGTTGCATCAATGACATACCTGCTTCGCATGGTCAGCGGATCCACGTGCAGTGCCGCCATCTCGACCGCCGTCCAATTCAAGACGAGCCCTACGACTCGTTCCTGGCGCACGACCACATCCTCTACGCTCATCAGATTGAATATCTTGACACCTGCCTGTGCGGTCTTGGAGCAGAGGGTCGAGACGGCCTCTACCGCATCAGCCGTGTAATACCCATCGTGGTAGCGCTCACTCCTGATGTCAAACTCGTCGAGGATCCTCTTGCCTTCCTCCTGCACCACGATCTCATTGAACATCATCCCCCCGCCCCACATCCCCCCGCCGATGCTCAGCTTGCGCTCAAAGAGGGAGACCTTATAGCCTGCCTTGACGAGGTAGTACGCCGCTACCAGCCCCGCAGGACCTCCCCCGACAACGGCGCAGTCTACCTCGAGGGATGCGTCGAACTTCCGCAGAAACCTCTCGATAATTGCCCGGGAAATGATGACTTCGTCGAGAGCCATACTGTCTATCCTCCTTTAAATGAAAATCCCAAATAAAAAGTCGTATCTTCCTGTGGGATGCATACAAAGGGAAGATACGGCCTTGGGCTCTAACCTCTGCCGCTTCCCTTCGCTGGAATTACCCATACAGGTTCACAGGGTCATCCCGTTTACGGGATTTCTCAGCCCTTCCGAGCTCCCCTAGCGACCACTATTCAATTGTTATTAAAATAGTATAGACCCCTCACCGAGGATGTCAATGAGAAAGTGCCCTTAAATCTTGACATTTTCTCCTTATTCGATGATAATCACCCGGAAAGGCCAAGAGATGCTGAAAAACAGGGAGATCATACTGGGCATAACCGGAGGGATCGCCGCCTACAAGTCGGTGGAACTCCTCCGTGAGCTGACCAAGAAGGGGGTAAACGTCCATGTGGTCATGACCAAAAATGCCCAACAGTTTATCACCCCCCTCACCTTTCAGACCCTCTCGGGCAATCCCGTGCAGTGCGACATGTTTCGCCTCTTGGAAGGGTCTAAGATCGGCCACATAGCCTTGGCCGATATCGCCGACCTTATGGTGATCACACCAGCCACGGCAAATATCCTGGGCAAGATAGCCAACGGCATAGCCGATGATTACCTTACCACCTTGGTCATGGCCACCAAGGTACCGGTGCTCTTCGCACCCTCTATGAACGTGAACATGTGGCAGAGCAGCTTCGTACAAAATAACGTGGAGCGGCTCAAGGCCCATGGGTATCAGTTCATAGATCCAATAGAAGGGGATCTGGCCTGTGGGAGCTACGGCAAGGGAAAGCTGGCCGATATCGAAGAGATCATAGAAAAGATTGAGGATATCTTTACCAAGAAGGACCTCTCCCATCAGCGCGTCTTGGTTACCGCCGGCCCCACCTTGGAACCGATTGATCCGGTCAGGTATATCACCAACCGCTCCAGCGGCAAGATGGGGTTCGCGCTGGCAAAGATTGCCCGCCGCAGAGGGGCGGAGGTAACCTTGATCACGGGTCCCAATTACCTCTCGCTCCCTCGCAGGGATATTCCTCAAATCCAGGTCAACGACGCCCGAGAGATGCACGAAGCAGTCATGCACCATTTCGAAGATTGTCACATCGTCATCATGGCCGCAGCAGTAGCCGATTTCCGTCCCCGAGATATCCTCACGGAAAAGATCACCAAGAGAAAAAACGGGACCTATCTTTTAGAAATGGACAGAAATCCCGACATCCTCAAAGAATTGGGAGAAAAGAGGCACAACCACATCCTGGTGGGTTTCGCAGCGGAGACGAGCGAGCTCATGGAGAATGCCGCAGCAAAATTACAGGAGAAAAAACTCGACCTGATCGTAGCGAACGACGTCACCCAGCCGGGTGCGGGGTTTGGGGTGGATACTAATATTGTTAAGATCTTAGATGCCGCCGGAAAGGTTAAAAAGGTCCCCCTCTTGAGCAAGGATGAGGTTGCTAATATTATCCTGGATCAGGTGGTGAAATTGGTGAAAAAAAAAGAAAAGGACCTTCCCTGGCCCCGCAACTGGTAAGCGAAATTAGGCCATCCCGCACGTCATCTCGGTACTTCCCAGCCGGTCTTTCAATTTTCTCAGGGCCTCACCCTCAATCTGTCTGACACGTTCCCGGGAGATCTGAAAGGTATCCCCCAGTTCCTGCAGCGTCATAGGGTCGTCGGCCATAATGCGCTGGCTGATGATGAATCTCTCCCGATCGCTCAGGTTTCCCAGTGCCTCGTGCACCTCACCCTTGAGGACATCATCCTCTTCCGATTCACCCAGGAGCTCTTCCTGGTCGGGAGAAAGATCGGGCAAGATATCTAAAAAGCTGGTGCCTTGATCAAAGTCCAGTTTGGCGTCTAACGAGAGATCCCGCCCGGCAAACCTTTTCTGCATCTCCTCGATATCTGAAGACCTCACGCTAAGTTCTTGGGCCAACTCCTCGATCTTTTCTTCTCTGTGTTCCTCATGCGCGATGCCCTTGATCTTCCCCATCTTGTAGAAGAGCTTCTTTTGCAGCTGGGTCGTGCCTATCTTGACCAGACTCCAGGACCTGATGATAAAATTTTGTATATAGGCCCTGATCCACCAGATGGCGTACGAGATGAATCGATATCCCTTGTGCGGATCAAACTTTTTCAAGGCCACCATCAAGCCTATATTCCCCTCCTGAATTACGTCGAGGAGCTTGATACCGTAGCCCCTGTACTCCAGGGCCACCTTGACCACAAACCTGAGGTTGGAGGTAATAAGCTTATGGGCGATTTCCACATCCTCCGTCTCTTGATACCTGGACGCCAGGGCAAATTCCTCCTCGGGACTTAAGAGGGAATATTCCCTGATCTGGGCCAGATAGTGGCTCAAGTTATCACTTAGTATTGGTACACGTTCTTCCATTTATTCTTGACTCCTTACCTTTATTAGCACTCATCATAGATGAGTGCTAATAAAATAGCAAGTATAGAAATAGGCCTTTAAAGCTGAAAAATGGTGCTTAATATGAAAAAAATGGAAAAAAGCTCACCAGAGCAATGTTTTTAGCATAAATATCAAAATATCTCTTTTTTAAATAGGAGGTTTTTATCAGTAGGCCTAGTAGGGATGCTTTGAGAAGAAAGAGGAGGCTTCTTCTGTTCCTTTCATACAAAAAGGGGCTCAAAGGGGCGCTGGTTCGACGCCGCAACGGCATGGCAGGTACCAGAATAGTTCCCTCTCTGCAAGAGCTCCGTGTGTCCCGTTCATATCCGCCGCGACACGCATCGTCGCTGAAATAGCGCAAGCTTTCCTGCCCCTCTTCTTGCCACCACCGATTATTTATAGTAAGATAACGAGTCATAATCGTGAAAGAAAATGGCGACGACGAAATGAAGAAAGGAATTATCTATATCCTCTTGCTGGCGCTCGTGGCCATGGCCACGGGATGCATTTACGTTAAAGAGTATCGTGCGATAGTACCGTCCGAGGTCGAGCTTTCAGGAGAAGCAACGCCGCCTTCCGAGGCCCTCTATCACTTTTTGGCGGCCAGAATCAAGCTGAAAGAGGGCAATCTGGATGGGGCCATCGCCGAGTACCGGCAGGCCATCGCCTTGGACAACCAGTCCCCGCTCCTCTACGTGGATATCGCCTCCCTCTACCTCAACAAGAACCGCCTGGATGAGTCGATGGCTGCCTGTCGGGACGCCTTGACCCTCGACCCCGACTACCTCCCCGCCCACTACTTGCTGGCAGGAGTGTATTCCTCTGCAGGCAAATATCGAGAAGCCTTGGAAGAATATCAGAGGGTCGTGGCGATCAACCCTGACTATCTTCAGGCCTACTTGATGATCAGCTCTCTCTACGCCGAGCTGCGGGATTTCGAGCGGGCGGTGGACACCCTGCACCAACTCCTGGAAAAGCAGCCCAAGTACCTCATGGGCCTCTATTACCTGGCAAGGATCTACGCCGAGATAAAACTCTATGATCAATCCCTGAAATATTATCAAGAGGTCCTCGATCTGAACCCGGAATTCGAAGCAGCCCTGATGGATATGGGCGTCGTCTACGAACTCAAAGGTGATGGGCAACGTGCCGTGGAGGTGTACAAAAAGGCACTGGAGCTGAACCCCCTCAACTTCCAGGCAAGGGAACGTCTTGGCCAACTCCTCGTCAAGGAAAATCGCCTGCAGGAAGCCCTTGACCAGTACAGCGCCTTCAAGGACCTGGATTCGCAGAACATGAGCGTGCGGACAAAGATGGGGTTGATCCTCTTTCAACAGGAGCGGTATGAAGAGGCGGAGAGGGAATTCCGCTTCGTCTTGGCTGCTCGCCCTCAACAGGCCAATGTCCGATATTATCTGGGAATAACCCTCTATCAAATGGGTAATACCAAGGGTGCCCTGGCGGAACTGAAACAGATAGGCGCCCAAGAGGAATTCTTCTCCGAGGCCACGCGGTATATAGCCTTCATCCTGCAAAAGGAGGAGCGAACAGAGGAGGCCTTGACATGGGTCTCAAAGGCCCTCGAGGCCAAGGCCGGTGATCAGGATTTGCTCTACACCCTCGCCCTCATCTATGAGGACTTGGATCGATACCCGGAGGCGGTGAAAAATCTACAGGAGGTCGTCGTAAAGGCCCCGAACAATACCGAAGCCTTCTTCCGCTTGGGCATTGTTTACTACAAGATGGGGAATATCGAGGAATCCATTCGCTCCATGCAGACGGTGGTAGAGCTCGATCCCAAAAACGCCGATGCCCTCAACCACCTGGGATATACCTACGCTGAAAAGGGGGTCCAGCTGGACGAGGCCGAGGCCCTCATCAAGAAGGCGTTGCAGCTCAAGCCTGACAACGGGTATATCACGGATAGTCTCGGCTGGGTATACTATCAAAAAAAGGAATACCCCAGAGCAATCGAGTGGTTGGAAAAGGCACATCGTCTCGTGCCCGATGATCCCATTATCACCGAACACCTCGGAGATGGCTATCTCAAGTCAGACAAGAAGGAGGAGGCCCTCCGGATGTACCAACGGGCGCTGGAGCTGAAGCCCGAAAAGGAACAGGAACGGGGCCTGCACAAAAAAATCGAGGAGATGAACAGTGCGAAAGGGCACACGCCCTAGCCTTTCCGTCACCGATTACCCCAGGACATCTCCGTTTCTTCATCCCCTCATTGTTTGATACCACAGGGGTTGTGAACAACCATGGTGGAGTATGAGGCAGGCGCCGACAGGACATTTGATGACCTTTGAGGGCATAGAGGGAAGCGGTAAGAGCACACAGATAGGGTTGACCAGGATATATCTGGAGGAGCAAGGATACCCCTGCCTCGTGACGAAAGAGCCTGGCGGCTCTCCCTTAGGGGAAGAAATCAGGGGTTTTCTTCTGGACAGGGGAGATCTGAGAATAGATCCCCTGACCGAACTCTTCCTCATCGAGGCCGACAGGGCAGAGCACGTGGCAGAGGTCATCAAACCTGCCCTGGACCAGGGCCGGATTATCCTCTGCGACCGGTATACCGACGCCACTATCGCCTATCAGGGATATGCCAGGGGGCTGGACATCGCCCTTATCACACAGTTGAACCATTGGGCAACAGGTGGGCTTACGCCCCACTGCACCATCGTGCTGGATTGCCCCGTTGAGGTGGGCATGGCGCGGGCCAAAGGGGAGGACAGGTTTGAGAGGGAAGGCAAAAAATTTCACGAGCAGGTACGGGAAGGTTACCTGCGCATCGCCCAACAGGAACCCCAGCGGGTCACGGTGGTCTCCGGAGAAGGCGAGCAATCGGCGATCCAGGGAGAAATCCGCAGGATCATCCTTCCCCTCGTGGATCGGAGATGACGATGGCCTTTGCTGAGGTGGTAGGACATCAAAGGCCGTTGCAGATCCTCCGCCGGGTGATCGAGACGGGAAGGATACACCATGCCTATCTCTTCACGGGTATGGAGGGTATCGGCAAGCGGCTGGTGGCCCTGAACATGGCCAAGGCCTTAAACTGCGCCGAGCAGGGAGGCGAGGCCTGCGATTGCTGCCGCTCCTGCCAGCTGATAGCAAAGGGGATACATCCGGATCTCATCCTGATTGAACCCACAGGGGAGAGCATCAAGATAGAGCAGATCAGAGAGCTGGAGCGCTCTATTGCCTTTAAACCCTATGAGGCCCGCTGGCGGGTAATACTGGTGGACAGGGCAGAACAGTTGACCAGGGACGCAGCCAACGCCCTCTTGAAGACCCTGGAGGAACCTCCCCCCTGGACCACGATCATCCTGGTGGCTCGTGCCGCCGAGGGCCTGCCTGCCACGGTGCTTTCACGTTGCCAGAGGATCAGGTTCAGCCCCTTAAGCCATGAGGAGGTAAAAAAGGTATTGTCGAATAGCCTTTCCGCGGAAGAAATCACTATGCTCGCCCCCCTCGCCGGCGGCAGCCCGGGGCGTGCCTTGCAGATGGATAGTGAAGAAATAAAGAGGGTAAAGGACCTTTTGGTACCCGCCCTCTCTCCCTCCTTCAACCGCAGGCTACAGATAGCCCGGGAGCTTGCCCACGAGGAAGGAAGGGGTAGACTGTTTTTGGAGATCTTAGAGGGATGGCTCAGGGATCTTATCATCTATCAAGAGACACGGGAGGAGCAGCGGTTGTTCAACCGCGACCTCCTCGCTGAGATAAAAAAGGTTGCCCCTCGCCAACAGACCGAGGTGCTCTTGCGCGATTTTTGGTCGCTCCATGAGATCCAGCGCGGTATAGAGGCCCACGGCAACCTGCAACTCTCCCTGGAAGCCGCCCTCTTGGAAATAGGAGGATCATGACACCATGAGAGCGGTCGGAGTAGAATTAGACAAGAACGGAAGGGTGCACTATTTTGATGCCGCCGAGCTGCAGCTCGAAAAAGGCGACCTCGTGGTGGTCGATGCGGAAAAGGGCATCACCATGGGGACGGTCGTAATCGCGCCGCAGGAAGAGAAATCAGGGCTCTTTAAACGTTCCCTTCAGAAGGTGATCAGGAAGGCAACGGCCAAGGACGTGAAGGAGCAGGAGCGATGGCGAAAGAAGGAGAAAGAGGCCTTTGCGCTCTGCCTGCGCTTCATAGGAGAGTTGAACCTGCTTATGAAGTTGGTTGAGGTGGAATACCTCTTGGATGGCTCCAAGGCCATCTTCTACTTCACCGCCGAGCACAGGATCGATTTTCGCCAACTGGTGCGCCGGCTCGCCGCCCAGCTGAAGATGAGGATCGAAATGCGGCAGATCGGCGTGAGGGATGAGGCGAAGATGGTCAGGGGGGTAGGCTGCTGCGGCAGGGAACTCTGTTGCGCCACCTTCCTGCAGGACTTTGAGCTGGTCTCCATCAAGATGGCCAAGGAACAACAGCTTCCCCTGAACCCGGCGAAGATCTCCGGGCTCTGCGGCAGGCTGATGTGTTGCCTCTCCTTCGAGGCCGACGCTTATAAGGAGCTGAAGAAAAACCTCCCCAAGGTCGGCAAGAGGATCACCACCAAGTACGGGGAGGGGAAGGTAATCAGGCAGAACCTCCTCCTGCAGACCATCACCTTGGAGATGGCAAGCGGAGGGATCATGACCATCAAGACCGAAGAGCTGGAAAAATAAATATCCCGCCTCTGGCGGGATTTAAGGGGTCGAGGGTGCAATCCCAACCTGTCGCTCTGCGACATCCCGCCATTCCTATTTTGCCGCCTTGCGGCATGATGTCCTTAAAAGATTTAAAGGAGCATCATTATACAAAGTGTCCCGCCCTGCTTTCTATAAAAATATAAATGATGGGATGTCGCTGTGCGACAGGGCGGGACTTTTGGGACTGAGATTTAACTAAGGGCAAAGGCTCTACTCCCGGAATTGGTAAATAAATCAGGTGATGGCATGAAGCAGACCTTCTACGTGACCACCCCAATCTATTATGTGAACGACGTACCCCATATCGGCCACGCCTATACCACCGTCGCCGCCGATGTCTTAGCCCGGTATAAACGCTTGTGCGGCTATGACTGCTTCTTCCTCACCGGAACCGACGAACATGGGCAGAAGGTGGAGAAGGCGGCCCAGGCAGCCGGCCAGACCCCCCTCGCGCTGGCCGATCGGGTGGTGGAACGGTACAAGGCGCTCTGGGAAGCACTGCGCATCTCCGCCGACGACTTTATCAGGACGACCCAGGAGAGACACTACAAGGCCGTAGCCGCCCTCTATCAACGGGTCTGGGCAAATGGGGATATCTACCTCGGCGACTATGAGGACTGGTACTGTACCCCCTGCGAGACCTTTTGGACCGAGAGCCAACTTCTCGATGGAAATAAATGCCCTGAATGCGGCCGCCCCGTCGAGAAGCTGAAGGAAAAGAGCTACTTCTTCCGGATGTCAAAATACCAGGATCCCCTCCTGCGGCATCTCGAGGCGAACCCTGGCTTTATCCAACCCGCCAGCCGCTATAACGAGATCGTGAGCTTCGTCAAGGGCGGCCTGCGCGACCTGAGCATCAGCAGGACGACCTTTCAGTGGGGGATACCGGTGCCCAATGATCCGGCCCATGTCATCTACGTCTGGTTTGACGCCCTCACTAACTATATCACGGCCGCCGGATTCCCCACCGACGAGAAGAGATTCAAGCGGTACTGGCCTGCGGACTGTCACATCATCGGCAAAGATATCCTGAGGTTTCACACCGTCTATTGGCCCACCTTCCTTATGTCTGCCGACCTCCCCTTGCCCAAAAAGGTCTTTGCCCACGGCTGGTGGACCGTAGAGGGGCAAAAGATGTCCAAGTCCCTCGGCAATGTGGTCGATCCCAATCAATTGGTCAAGGAATACGGGGTGGATCCCACCCGCTACTTCCTCTTGCGGGAGGTGCCCTTTGGGGCGGACGGAGACTTCTCTCGTGCCGCCATGGTCAATCGCATCAACAGCGACCTGGCCAACGATCTCGGCAACCTCTTCAGCCGGGCCCTCAGCATGGTCGTTAAATATTTAGACGGGGTGATCCCGGCGCCCTCTGATCCGCAGCCTGTAGATCGAGCACTGCAAGAGGTCTCGGCAAGGGTCCTGCCCCAGCTTGCCAAACAGATGGATGATCTGGCCTTTAACAAGGCATTGGACGCGATCTGGGAGATCGTCAACGCCGGCAATAAATATATCGATGAGACCGCGCCCTGGGCCTTGGCAAAGGCGGAAAAGGATCAACCACGCCTCGGCACGGTGCTCTATCAGGCTCTGGAGGCCCTGCGCATCTGCGCCCTGCTGATTGCGGCCTTCATGCCCACAACCGCGGAAAAGATGTGGTCCCAGCTCGGCATGGAGAAAGATCTCTGGAAACAAAATATACAAGAGAACGGCAAGTGGGGAGGTCTCAAGCCGGGACGGAAGATAGCCAAACCTCTCCCCCTCTTCCCCAGGATCGAGGCGTAACCATGAGGAGGCAGAAGAGGGCCATGAATTTCAACGTCCAGGCCGTGGTGAAGGGGGCCCTGCACCAGCTAAACCTCGACGCTAAGATGAAGGGCTATGCCGCCTGGGGCGTCTGGGAAAAGGCAGTGGGGGATACGATAGCCCAGCAGGCCCAGCCTGCCTTCATGCGCGGCGGCGTTCTCTTTGTAAAGTGCTCTTCCTCGGCGTGGATGCAGCAGCTCCAGTTTATGAAGGGGAAGATGTGCGAGCAGCTCAACCGGCTCCTGGGCAAAGAAGTAATCAAGGATATCAGGTTTCAGATGGGGATGATCGACCGCCCTGCTCGTGGCGACGCATCTGTCAAGGAGCAGGAGGTTGCGTTGGATGCTGCGGAACAGGCACGGATAGATGAGGCGCTGCGCCCGCTCGCAGACCCAGAGATGCGGGAAATAGCCCGCCGCATCATGGTCAAAGAGGCATCGGCAAAAAAGACCCTGACCCGCTAAACCAGGGCAAAGAGGAAATGCGGATATTATATGCAGAGAAATAGAGAATAAACCATGCCAACGGTTCTTAGGGAGAAAGGATATCGTTTCTTCTTTTTCAGCCTTGACTGGCGGGAGCCAATCCATATCCATGTTGAAAAAGGTGACTCCTACGCAAAATTTTGGCTAAAGCCGATTTCGCTGGCACGATCAAAAGGATTTAAGAACTTTGAGCTTAATGAAATCTGTGGTATAATTGAAAGTAATCAGGACCTATTCGAGGAGAAATGGCATGAGCACTTTAGCGATAAAGGTTGATCCCTTGGCAGTCGAGGTGTCCGTCAGCACAGTTGCGTTGCATGTTAGCCTTGCAGATGGTCGGGAACTCTCTGCACCCCTTGCCTGGTTCCCCCGTTTGTTGAAGGCAACCAAAGAGCAAAGAAAGAATTGGCGTCTTATCGGTGGTGGCATCGGCATCCACTGGGAAGATGTAGACGAAGATATATCGGTAGAGAGTTTACTCTCCTCTAAGTGACTGCCCTCCAGCGCAGAAAAGAAAAATTACAGATGCTCACGGATGACCTTGAGGAGCGTCTGGATCTCCGCCGCGGTGAGCTTGCCGTCTTTTCTGAAGATCAATACCCCTTTTTTGTCAAAGACGAGAACATCACTGCTATCGTCGGCAATATTCCACGCCTGCACCAGCACTTTCTTGTAATCCCGCACATAAATGGTTCTGGGATAGCGCTTCTGTTTATCTTTAAGGGCGGAAGAAATGGCAAAATTGGGGAGCCAGGTTGCTGCCATGTTAATGATCCCAAACGCTTGAAACTTATCGCTGGGAAACTTTTCTCTGTCCAGGGCATCACTCGCATCATTGTTCGTATCTTTTTCATCGGGATCGACGTAAAAGAGGACACTGACCTTGCCCTGCAGCTCTTCGCTGCTCCACGGCGTTCCATCCAGCCTGCCCCCCAGTTTTTCTTTTAACTCTGCCTTGGGAGGAATAGCGCCCATTTCAATAGCCTGGGCAGACTGGCTAAGGAGAACGACGGCCAAAACAACAAACAACCATTTCACGAAATGCTTCATCATCCACCTCCTAAATTTTTGAACTCGTTGTTCTTGTCTACTTATCTTGCGCCTTTTTAAATCCTGTTCTGTCAAGATTTATTTGGTAAAAATATTCCTTTGTTTTAAATTCATAAAAATCAGTTGAATTAACATCTGGCGAATAATAAAAATATATTTTCCCCTCCGAAAACTCCTTTAATTCAAAAAAATCAGCGCCATCTGGATATCCTTTATAGAAAGTCTTTGGACCGAGGATTCTCTTCGTTTTCATTTTTCTGCAATCAAAGATAAATATCCCTGGAATGCCATAAATTGGACTTACCGAATATAAAAGCTTATTTTCGCTAATCCAAACAATACCCGTCACATCATCAATAGATTTACTGCGACGTCCGTCTGATTTAGAAACGATAGTCAAAACTGACATGTCGCCTTCCCCATGTTCTAATAAAGCAGTATAACCTCCCCCGGGCGAGATGTACGTCCCAAGTTTATCAATTGCAGACCCGCTTAACAAAGCTTCCCCGCTGCATGCAATTGGAAGTAAGCATATAGATACAATTACTGATGATATAAATAGCCATCTCTTCATATTGTCTTTTGAAGCACCCATGATAAGCAACCTCTTTCCTTGCGAGAGGCCTATTTCCCTCTCTCGTGCTTAGTCGCCTCCCTCCCCTTGCTGATGGCCTCCTGGTAAACCTCTTTTAACGGGACTTTCTTTGCTTCTGCTGTCTGGCGGCAGCTCTCGTATTCCGGCATCAGGTTGCTGACCTTGCCATCCTTGCCAAAGGCCACCTTTATTTTGATCAAGCCATATTTGGTCTCCACCTCCTGCACCTCGCGAGCAAGAATTACCCGCTCCACCGGATACATCCTGATACCGAGGGTGGTGGACTCGCGCAAGATGAGCTGTGCCAATTCCTCCCGCTTCGCAACAGTGACAAGGCAGCGGATAGTAAAACCGGGCCTGCCCTTCTTCATTTGGATGGGGATCAAGGCAGCATCAAGGGCGCCCTCTTTAAGCAGGAGCTGGTTGAGATAAGGCAAGAGCTCGGGCATCATGTCATCCACATCCGCCTCCAAGACCCATATGCCTTCGGCCTTTTCCGCCACCTGCTTCCCATGGATGATGCGCAGGAGATTAGGCATCCCCTCCGGATCCCTGGTGCCGGCACCATATCCCACGCCTGTGACCTCCATCGCTGGCAAGGGACCAAAACCCGAGGCCAGCGTGGTCACGATGGCTGCGCCAGTCGGCGTAACGGTCTCCCCCTCTACAGAGGCAGGCACAACAGGGATCCCCTTGAGCAAGGCCACAGTCGCAGGCGCAGGCAATGGCAGTCTGCCATGCCCTGCCTCGACAAACCCCCTTCCCATGGGAAGGGGAGAACAGATAATTGTTTCCCAACCAAAATGAGAGACCCCAAGGGCAACACCGACGGCATCCACAAGGGTATCGATACAGCCGATCTCATGGAAGTGGACCTCGTCAACCTTAACACCATGGATTACAGCCTCTGCCTGAGCCAACCGATGCAGGATCTTGAGGCCCAGCTCCTTGATCCCTTCCGGCAGGGAACTGCCATCGATGATCTTCCTCATCTCGCCATAATTCTTCATCGTCTGCTTTCCCTGATCCCGCACCTCCACCTGCTGCCCCATCATCCCCCCGCGCTGAACCCGTCGGTGTTTGATCTCAACCCCCTTTAATCCCATCTGCCGCCATCCCTGGTCAAGCACCTCGGCAGGGAGCCCGAGGTCGAGGAGCGCACCCAAGAGCATATCCCCGCTCACCCCGGCAAAGCAATCAAGATAGGCAATCAGTCTTTGCTTCATGGATGATACGGTATCATAGGATGCTCGCTTCTGTCCATGCAAACAGCCCCGCCAAAGGGTAGGACTGAAGGGTTCAATCCCGCCCCACAATATAGATTTACGGAAGCGGGATGCCGTAGGCGGCAGGATTCGAGTCCCGCACCACAATGTAGATTTATGGAAGCGGGATGTCGCTGGCGACAGATTCGAGGGTTCGAGTGAAAAGCATCCGAATGACCAAAGGGTCACTGGCTAAAGAGCCACCTTCGGCTCCAGCATGTTTGTAGAACCCATGACCCCCCCGGCCCCGGAGGTGGCTCTTTAGCCATTAGACCCTTGAAACCTTTTGGAACAAAATCGAACTAAATGCTTCGCCTAAAGGCAAGGGTTTTGCTGCCTGACTGGGACAGTAAGAGGCCATCTTATTGCTTCTCGCTTGCAACGCAGACGGGGCGTGGTATAATCCAGACACGCAACTATCACAAAGAGGGAGGTATACGCCATGGCGGTGAAGGTGATCATTGAGAGGCGCGTTCCGAAAGGAAAGGATACGGACCTGGCCAATTTGATGCGGGATTTGAGGGCCAAGGCGATGTTCGCCAGGGGATATATCTCAGGGGAGACGCTGCGTGCCCACGACGATTCGACCCTCTATGTGGTCATCAGCACGTGGAAGAGCCTCGATGATTGGAGGGCGTGGGAGGCAAATCCGGAGCGCAAGCAGATACAGGCTAAGATCGATACCATCTTGGCGCAATCGGCGCAGAATAGGATCTTTGATTTCGCCTGAGGAGAAGAAGAACTGTTGTTGCCTACCTCGGAGATCGGTAGGGAAACAGCGATTTTAGGCGAAGATGTTAGCAGGAATCTGCTTGAACCCTGCCGCTAGCGGCATCCCGCATCCTTAAATTCACATTGCGGAGTGGGATTGACCCCTTGAATCCTCGAACCCTTAAGGCCCGCCGCAGGCGGGACAATTGATTATCTCCTTGATTGTCAGAAGGTCGTCAATATAGTAATCGGCCTTTAGGGAAGGGTTTTTATAGGCGATAAAGGGAACCTGAGCCCCCCCAGCTGCTTGTTGATCCATCGTAGAATCCCCCACAAACAGGGCCTCCGAAGGCGCAATGGCAAAGTGACGGAGAATCTTGAGCGCAGACTCAGGATCAGGCTTGGGTTTTTTTACGTCCAAGGCTGAAACCACCAGATCGAACTCCCCCTCCAATCCATGGATGCGCAGGACATCACCGATGGTATAGGATCGGTTGGTGGAGACCGCCCTTTTTAGCCGCCGAGGAAGGGCGCTCAACAGCTCCCTGAGATTGGGCTCCATCTGCATGAGGCGGATAAAGGGGGTGTAATCTATACGGGGCCGATGGGCGAGGACCGCCTCCGCGTCATGGGGGTCTCTCCTCGCGAGGAGATAGCGGAGGGCCTCCTCTGCCGTGCTGACATGCACGTATTCGACCTCCGCGATAGTCAGGGGCGGGAGATGAAATTGGGAAAGGATCTGGTTGTAAAAGGCGATATTCGCCTCTTTGGAGTCGAAGAGTACCCCATCACAGTCAAAGATGATGACTTTGGTGGTATTTGTTTTCATAGCTTTTGATCGCATTTTGTAAACTATCCCGCCTGTGGCGGGCACGGTGGAGAAAATCCCCCCTAACCCCCCTTTGCTAAAGGGGGGCAGGGGGGATTTGGTTTTTTTCGCTCAATAGGACAATAATAAGATCCTCAATTGGCTCGACTGAACAGGGCGTCGACGAAGTCCTCGGCAAGGAAATCCTGCAGGTCCTCTATCCCCTCCCCCACGCCGATAAGACGAAGGGGAATCCCCAGCTCCTGGGCGATGGCGACGATGATCCCCCCCTTGGCCGTACCGTCCAACTTTGCCAGGGCGATCCCCGTGATTCCCAGGGCCTCGTGGAAGGTCCTGGCCTGGACGATCGCGTTCTGGCCGGTGGTGGCGTCCAGGACCAATAAGATCTCGTGCGGTGCATGAGGTAGCTCACGATTGACGATCCTCTTGACCCTCTTTAACTCCTCCATCAGGTTTTCCTTGGTGTGGAGCCTGCCTGCCGTGTCGATAAAGAGGAGGTCGTACTTCTTGGCCTGGGCGGCCTTGACCGCATCAAAGGCCACTGCTGCGGGGTCAGACCCGTCGCCGTGCTTGACAAAGTGCGCCCCTGCCCTCTCGCTCCAGATCTCCAGCTGCTCAATGGCGGCAGCCCGGAAGGTATCGGCTGCAGCCACCACGACCTTTTTCCCCTGGGAGGTATATCGGTAGGCGAGCTTTCCGATGGTGGTGGTCTTCCCCACCCCGTTGACGCCGATGACCATCACCACAAAGGGACCATCTGTCTTACCTTCGATAGCAAGGGGGGCTTCATGGGGACGGAGGATCTCCAGGACCTCGCGGCGCAAGAGCGGGATGATCTCGTGGGCATCGGTCATCCCCTGCTTCTTTGTCTCCCGCCGGATACCATCGAGGAGCCTGCGGGTTGCCTCGGCGCCCACATCAGCCACGATGAGGAGCTCCTCCAGCTCCTTGTAGAGCGCCTCATCCATCCCCCTGCCCGGCCGCAGCAGGTCATCGACCCCGCCGACCAACAGCCCCTGGGTCTTGGTCAGGCCCCGGCGCAGCCTTTGAAAAAACCCGCCCTTATCGCCTTTCGTCATGTATGGTCATTCTCCAGCTAACGCAAGAGGGATTCATATAAATAAGCTGTCGGGGGTAAAGATTGAGTGTCCGTCTTCTAGCGACCGCCGTGTTGACGCAGTAATTTGACCAGCTCCGTGTCGTCTTCCTCTTCGGCCATTTGCAAAGGGGTTTTGCCCTTATTATCCTTCGCATTCACCTCCGCGCCCTTAGAGAGAAGGACCCGGGCCACATCGGCATTGTTCGCCCAGTGCAGAGGTGTCGTGCCTGAATTATCCCTCACATTCACCTGCAATCCCTTGGAGAGAAGGAGACGCGCCACCGCTGCATCTTTTGCACTGTACAGAGGGGTCCTGCCTTTATTATCCTTCACATTCGCCTGCGCGCCCTTGGCAAGAAGCAGCCGTGTCACATCGGCATTCCCCGTACCGTACAGAGGCGTCCTTCCTGAGTTATCCTTCGCATTCACCTCCGCACCCTTGGACAGAAGGAGACGAGCCACGGTGGTGTGCCCCCACTCTGCCGCAAAGTGCAAAGGGGTCCTGTCTGCATCGTTCTTCGCATTCACTGCCGCACCCTTGGACAGAAGGAATTGGGCCATATCGGCATAGCCCATCCCCAGTCCTGCCGTCCAGTGCAGCGGCGTATTGCCGACATTGTCCTTCACATTCACATCCGCCCCTGCTGACACCAGCCGTTGAACTTCCTGCAGGTTCCCCTTTTTTACAGCGTCGAAAAGATCTTCGTTGAGGCCTGCCTGGGCCACACCGTAAAGGGCAAATAAAACCATTAAGACGAGAATAGTTACGCATCTTTTCATGGTCGCTTCATCCTACGCTTTGCTTTTTTTATCGTACTGCTCGGCAATCTGCCGCGTAATCTTAAGATTCCGTGCGCTCTCTGCCATCACAACAACTGCCTCAGCAAGAAAGTAGGTCAACACAAGGACAACGAAGGCCGCGAACAATCCACCTCCCATGAAGAGCAGCCCCCCCATAAATCCCTCGCCGCTGCCAAGACGGGGAACAAAAGGAGCTGCCATCTTGACCAAAGAAAATGCATAACCGCGCATAAGCCATATAAGGATACCACCGGCAACGGACATAACGGCAACAAAAGAGGCGTATACCTCCCCGATGAGCTTAAGGGCTATAGCGGCAATCGGTATGACATAAAACTCCCCTTCCGGCAGTGCAGTAATATCCCGTGCTCGAATAAAGAGCGTATGCGCCACCATATAGAGCGCTAGGACAAAGAGCAGCTGAAAGATAACGATGCCCAAGAGCGCGACAAAGGGCGCCCGCGAGGCAAACCTCCAGACGGACATCCACGCCACCAAACCCGTGATAGAAACGACGACTGCCAGGGCTTGCAAAAC
>Ga0214473_10000910_pt1 | contig 40404 bp, 39 predicted proteins | sample RVTome_7_FD_203509 | JGI IMG/M metagenome (GOLD analysis project Ga0214473, IMG submission 203509) | Soil microbial communities from uranium-contaminated site in the Upper Colorado River Basin, Wyoming, United States - RVT98D197 | ecosystem: Environmental > Terrestrial > Soil > Contaminated >...
TTGTGATTGAAATTGATTTGAAAATGAGGGAGAAATGCAGAACAGCTAGGGAAATTTCAGACTTTTGAGACCATCCAGGAACTCGTCGGGGACATTTGCGGAGCCCATTACCCTTCCTCGCTTGGTATTTTGCAGCCCGTGAAAATCAGAGCCGCCTGTGGGAAGAAGATCATACTTTTTGGCCAGCTGAATGTAGTGCTCGGATTGCTCGGTGGTTTGCTGGCTGTGCAGCACTTCGATTCCCTGAATCCCAAAACCGATAAACTCGGGTATGAACTCATCAACATCTGAGAGAGCCGGGTGCGCAAGAACAGCAATGCCGTCGATCGCCCGTATTGTTCGAATTACGTCTTTCGGGGTATAGAAATACTTTTCAACGTAGCAAGGAGCATGCCGGCCAAGATATTTTTCGAAGGCCTCTTCAATGCTATCGATGTAGCCCTTTTTCACCATCACTTTTGCTACATGAGACCGGCCGACAGCACCATCTCCGGCTACTTCCAATACTTCTTCAAGCGGTATGTCTACATCCTCGCTCCGCAGCCTGTCAACCATCTTAGCAGCTCTTTCAGCGCGCAGCTCTCGAAGGTCTGCAAGTTGCCTGCCAAACTCCGAATCTTGATAGTCAATGAAGTAGCCCAAAAAATGAATGTCCTGACCATTAAGATCAGAACTTAGCTCAACAGCGGGGATAACCTCCACTCCCTGCTTTTCACCTTCCTGCATAGCGAGCGCGACACCATCAACGCTATCGTGATCAGTCAAAGCAATGGCATTGATACCCAATTCCGCCGCTTTTTTTACCAACTCTTTCGGGGTAAGCACCCCATCAGAAGCCGTACTGTGGAGATGAAGATCAATGGCCATATTCAAATGTGCCCCTCTACTTTCTTATGACCGGACAGATTAACCTTAACTTAAGCCTTACCGCGACTCGACTAAAAGCTTGATTGCCGTACGTTCTTCTCCGTTAATCTCAATATCAGTGAATGCCGGTACACAGATAAGGTCAAATCCACTCGGGGCAACAAAACCTCGTGCAATTGCAATGGCTTTGACGGCTTGATTCAAGGCTCCAGCACCAATTACCTGGATTTCAGCTCCCCCCTTCTCACGTAACACTCCAGCTAGAGCTCCTGCCACAGAATTTGGATTTGATTTTGATGAAACTTTTAGTACTTCCATGCCTTTCCTCCTTGGAAACTAGTGCTATGATAATAGTTCGCTGCTTCTAGCCTTTGTCCTGCAACATTTTGCAACTTTTAGCATGCTCACACTAATTGTCATCTCTGGCAAACCTAATAGTAATGTTAATCTGGTCTTTGGATTTCGAAACCCTGGGTTTACCTTGAATCTTCAGGAAATATTTTCTCTCTATATCTCGGACACTTGCTTGTAACGCTTGAGATAAAACATCAAGTTCTTCTTGTGGTATACACTTTACTACATTCCTGCGTTCAGATGCTTCTATTGAAAAAGCTTGGTCAATATCTCCGGCCCATTCTCCCAGGTTCGCCGGACTATCGCAAGAAACAACACTCGATAGAGGCTTTATTTCGCCGCCAAGGATTCTCCAAGCATTACGCTCAGAAACGTTCAAGCCATAATACTCTCTTGCCAAACGCGAAAGAGCGGCCGCGTCCGGAGCAGAACTTAGACAACTCCAAAGCTTTGCATCAGAACACCCAAGACAGTCTTCGGCATTGTTGCTGCTGACCCCACCCTCAATTCCGCGATGTCTCCCCGCAGACGTCAAGCCGAAGATCGTTGCCAGTATTTGTGTGGGAGAACCAAAGAAGATTTCTAATTGTGGGTGGCTTAGAGAAAACTCCACGAGCAACCGGGGAACGTTGTGAGGCCCCTTTGCAGCGAAGCGCTTGCCCCTCAATTTCTTGATCGTGGGAAAACAAGACTGATCCTTGCGCTCCGCAAGCTTGCCCGTATCGGCAACAACTTCAATTATGCTACCTCTACCTGGTTGTGAATGTACAACATGCGCTGAGACAACAACGGATTTGATGGAGTATAGGGCCATACCGCGGCCATGCACACCAAAACTATCAATGGTGACCGAATCGAGTTTTGACGTGACCCTGGGCTCGAAGATCTTCTCTTGCATGCTCGGAGGAATCCCGCTACCGTCATCAATTATGACTACATGCCTTTTGATTGCGTTCTTTTTGTGAAATGCAACAAAAATCTTCTTTGCTTCCGCATCCCTGGAGTTTCGCAGTAGCTCAGCTACTACGTCCTCAACGGTCCTAATATCATGCTTGGCCTGACGTCGCTCTGCTTCGGCAATACCAAGACGAACGAAACCCTCCCCAAAATCTTCTTCGACTCTCTTATGGTTAATCCCTGACAGATTTGAAATAAATGTCAGGAGATTATCAGAGTTCTCATTTGACATCCAATAATCTCCTTTAGATGAACCCAAAGGCACAGTTCGCGAAGCAGGTCTCTTATCTCTATCGTGCGTACTCGACAGCCCTGTTCTCTCTGATTACGATAACCTTTATTTGTCCGGGATATTCCAATTCTTCCTCAATCTGTTTTGCGATATCGCGAGCCAGCATGATTGCTCCGTCGTCATTGACGTCTTGAGGTTTGACTACCACCCGAATCTCCCTGCCCGCTTGCATGGCATAGGACTTTTCCACGCCTTTGTGGGACTCCGCAATCGCCTCCAGATTTTCCAAGCGCTTAATGTAGCTCTCGAGAGTTTCTCTTCTGGCGCCGGGCCGCGAAGCGGAGATCGCATCCGCTGCTTGGACAAGAACAGCTTCAATTGTCTGAGAATCAACATCCCCGTGATGAGCTTCAATCGCGTGACAAATAGCCGGTATTTCCTGAAGGCGTTTCGCCAAATCAGCGCCGATGACCGCGTGAGGCCCTTCAACCTCGTGATCTATTGCTTTTCCGATATCGTGCAGTAAACCTGCTCTCCTAGCGAGTTTTATGTCTGCGCCCAATTCGGCAGCCATCATTCCCGCCAAGTGAGCAACTTCAATTGAGTGCTTTAAGACATTCTGCCCGTAACTGGAACGGAACTTCAGTCTTCCGAGTACGCGAACCAATTCGGGGTGCAGCTTCCGGACATCGACGTCAAAAACCGCTTGCTCCCCCGCCTCGCGAATCTCAGCCTCAACTTCCTCTTTAGACTTCTCAAACATTTCCTCAATATGCGCCGGATGAATCCTTCCATCAGCTATGAGTTTTTCCAACGTCAGCTTCGCCACTTCTCTTCTGATGGGATCAAAGCTCGAGAGAATAACCGCCTCCGGCGTGTCATCAATAATCAGATTAATCCCGGTCAAATTCTCAAAAGCGCGTATGTTTCTGCCTTCTCTTCCAATGATCCGGCCTTTCATTTCATCACTGGGAAGAGGTACCACCGATACCGTTGTCTCAGCCACATGATCTGCAGCGCAGCGTTGAATTGCAAGAGATATGATATTCCTGCCCCTCTTTTCTCCCTCATCGCGGGCCTTCTCCTCGATCTCGCGGACAAGAGCCGCGGCTTCATGCTTGACTTCATCCTCAATTCTCCGCAACAGCAGGTTGCGAGCATCCTCTGCCGATAGACCGGCGATTTTTTGCAGCATCTCTTTCTGTTCCGAATAGATCTTTTGCACCTCTCCTTGAGAGTTAAGGATTTCCTCTTCCTTTTCGGCCAGAGTCTTCTCTTTTTTGTCAAGAGCCGTCACCTTGTTATCCAGAAACTCTTCTTTCTTCGACAACCTACGCTCAGACTTCTTAATCTCTTCGCGTCTCTCTCGATTCTCCTGTTCAGCCTGGGTGCGCATTGCGTGCATTTCATCTTTGGCTCCTAGTACCGCCTCACGCTTCGCGGTCTCGGCATCCTTTTTTGCCTCAGCCAAAACTTTGCGCGCAGCTTCTTCCGCCGAAATAATCTTTGCTTCTCCGACATATTTCCTTACGAGAAAACCCCCGATGATTCCCGCCAAAGCCGACACCGCAACAGATATTATGACTACGATGTTGATTTTAGACCCTCCTCTCAAAATAGCAGCTATGTTTGGTTCACAAGTTGCACAAAACCCGTCGAGGGGTCTTCTTTTGGTCCTACAAGAATCCCTCGCACTAATTGTTTACATTAAAAAAACCGAGCCAAGGCTCGGCAAATAATAATTCCACAACAAAAAGCAACACTGGTTTGCTGCTTCAACCACAGCTTATATTGATTTGTTCAGAATCTATATGAAACCGCAATTACCGAAATTATTATCTACCAAGCTTATAGTATCTTCATTAAAATTTTATGTCAAGCTTATCCATAACGCCTAACCGGCACCTCATTTGTCGCGGGCATTTCGAAAAAAATAGGTCATCGCGCTAGTCGCGATTGTCATCGTCGAAGCCGGAGACAGTTCTCGAAATTTCGCCACATAAGGAAGGATCAAAACCCTTGGTTGCCAGGAATTTATATAAACGCCGGCACCGTTTTACAGGGTCCGGATCTCTATCCCGAAGACATTTTTTCTTGGCCAGAATCAAGGCGCGTTCTTTTTCGTCTTCATCAGAGTATTTGGATAACTCCGCCTCTACTAGCTTTCTATCAACTCCTTTCTCCAATAATTCAAACTTGACCCTCTTTTTTCCCATATTTCTTAAGCGAAATCTGTCGCTAATCCATAGCCTTGCAAAAGCGACATCGTCAAGATAGCCAAGTTGACTCAACTTTTGAATCGCTTCCTCCGTCGCCGCTTCGGAAAAGCCAGACCTTTTGAGGCGGCCCTCCAATTCCTTCACGCTGCGGTTTCTGAAAGAAAGCAGTCTGGCGCCATAGTCAAGAGCTTTTCTTTTGTCCTCTGAGCAAGCAGTTTTCGCCATAGCGACCCATTCTCAGGTTTTATTGAAGACGGCGATATTAGCGCTCCTCAATCAGTGCAACTCTTTCATGTCCTGAGCGCCCTGAACCCTGTCAGTATTTGCCGACAACAGACCCAGTTGCTCTCTGATCTTCAGATCAATCTCCCGCAATATGTCAGACTTTTCTTTTAGGAACTCCTTCGCGCTTTCTCTGCCCTGGCCTATTCTTTCCTCCCCATAGGTATACCAGGCTCCACTTTTTTGAATAATATTTTGCTCAACTCCGATATCCAGCAGGTCGGCTTCTCTCGAAATGCCGTGTCCGTACATTATGTCAAATTCGCACTGCTTAAAAGGCGGAGCAATTTTGTTCTTCACGACCTTTGCTCTAACACGATTCCCCACTATATCCGTACCCCTCTTTAGGGAATCTATTCTTCTAATATCAATTCTTACGGAGGCATAGAATTTTAAAGCACGTCCTCCGGGAGTGGTTTCCGGAGACCCAAACATCACTCCTATTTTCTCTCTTAGTTGATTGATGAATATTGCGGTTGTGCGCGATTTGCAGACTGAGCCCGCCAACTTCCGCAATGCCTGAGACATGAGCCGCGCTTGCAGTCCCACATGCGAATCACCCATCTCACCCTCTATCTCAGCTCGAGGCACGAGTGCGGCAACCGAATCGACGACTACAACATCGATCGCACCGCTGCGTACCAGCATTTCGGCAATTTCCAGCGCCTGCTCTCCCGTATCCGGCTGAGAAACCAGAAGATTGTCAACATCTACCCCCAGCCTTTGGGCATATGAAGGATCCAAAGCATGCTCGGCATCTATAAATGCAGCGATTCCATCCTTTTTCTGAGCTTCCGCGATTATTTGAAGAGCAAGCGTTGTCTTTCCTGATGCTTCGGGACCAAAAATCTCAGCAATACGTCCTCTGGGAATGCCACCCACGCCTAACGCCATATCAAGAGCTAATGCTCCGGTTGGAATTACTTCCACATCCATACGTGCCGGATGTTCGCCAAGCTTCATCAGCGACCCTTTTCCATATTTACGCTCAATTTGCTCTTTGGTAAGATCAAGTACTTTGTCCCGGTCCAATTTTTGCCCCCTTTGAAGCATTTTCTTGTTTTTCTTCTTTTCATTTGGTTATAGCTTTAGCCAAAGAATCATTCTATAGCGAACAGTTGTTCGTGTCAACCCCTAAATACACATTAAATTATTGTCATCTCCTTCACTTGTGGGTCAACTTGTTATTCTTGTCACTATCAAGGTAGTCTTAGAATTCAAGGATTCGAGGAACCAAGGGGTCAAGTGGAAAATCCTAAAAACAGAACCCTAGATCCTAGAACCCCAGGTCTCTTGAATCTTTTTCAAACTTGCTGCTATTCCAGGGTGAATACCCTTCTTATTTTAGAGGAACCCTCTCCAATACATCATAAATTGCCCCGTTAGGAGTCAATGTGCTTTTATACAAAGTCACATATTCTACTTTTATCAGATTTCCCCTGGGTTTGTCCAGTTCTTGATTCAAAGCAATCTCCTGTAAATCCTGCGGCCTTTTCAAACGCGCCAATGTGACATGCGGATGGAATTGTCTCCTCTCTTTCTCGAATCCCAGCGGCATTAGTCCTTTCTCAACGAGAGCAGCCAAATCAGACATTTCTTCGCTGCCTTCGGCCAAACCCATCCAGAAAATGTTGGCTTTTTTCAATGAGGGGAAGCCACCCAACTCTCCCAGCCGAAAACAAAAAGACTCGAAATTCGAAACGGCATCGGCAAGAGCAGAGATTATCTTATCGGGAACGTCATCATCACAACCGCCCAGGAACTTTATAGTAATATGCATATTTTCCGCAGCAACCCATTTTGTTTTGGCGGCTTTTTTGTCGGATTTCGGCTTTATTAAAGCCAGTTCCTTCCGGCAATCAGGCGGCAATTCCGCTCCTATAAATAACCTTAGCACTTACGAAACCTCGCTTCCCGTCTTCTCAAACGTGTCCAGCAGAAACAATCTGAGCAGGTTCAAGGCCGCCTGTGAAGCCTTTGTCTTTATCTCTTCTCTGGTGCCGAAGAACTGGAATCGCTCACAAAAACTTCCTTCGCGCCAGGCCAATCCTATAAAAACCAATCCAACCGGTTTTCCCTCAGTCTCTCCGGTAGGACCCGCGATACCCGTCACGCTTAAAGATACGTCGGTTTGCATAAGATGCCGCCCACCCTCGGCCATAGCCAGAGCAACCTGCGCGCTTACTGCGCCATGCTTCAAAAGGTCTTGCCCGGAAACTCCGATTAATTTTCTTTTTATCTCATTGCTGTAAGCAACGACGCCTCCCCAAAAATAGGCTGAACTGCCCGGAGTGTTTGTCATTCGATTGGACAACATTCCTCCGGTGCAAGACTCTACCAACGAGATTTTCAGCTCGTGCTTCTTGAGCAGATCCCCGGCAACTTTCTCCAATGTGTCCTCGTCATATCCGTAGACAAGATTGCCCAAAGATTCTCCTAATTCGCCTTCAACCCGGGCAACAAGTGCCTTGGTTTCGTTTTGATAACCTTCCGCAACAATTTGAAGATGGACTTCGCCCGGATAGGGAAGAATCGAAATTGAGGGATTAGAGTACTTATCAATAATCTCCTTGATTCTTTCTTCAATTAGAAGCTCGCCCTCGCCGGCTGTCTTGATGGCTCTGATCAAAACGATCTTTCTCTTCTTAGGCAGCCTGTTTTTCAAAAAAGGGATGACTTCTTCCTCAAGCATAAGCTTCATTTCGGAGAATACGCCGGGAAGCGCGAAGATAGCTTTCCTATTGCGCTCAAAGCGGATACCAGGGGCTGTTCCGATTGCCGGCATAATGGGCTCCGAACCCTCAGGCAAATATGCTTGCTTCTGGATCAGGCCGGACACGGGTCTCTCCAGGCATTTGACTTTTTGTTCTATCGATGCGGCGATCTTGGGCTGAAATACCAGTTCTTTCGATAGGGCTTTGGCCAAAGCCTCCCGCGTCAAATCATCGTGCGTAGAACCAAGACCGCCTGTGATGATTAGAATGTCGTTTTGCTTGACAGCAGTCTTTATTTGCTCTGAAATAACATCAACATCATCTATTGCGCTGCTCTTTTTTGAACTAATAATCCCGATCTCAGCCAATTTCCGGGCGATGTAAGGGGCATTCGAGTCATTGATCAGTCCGAGCAGAAGCTCTGTCCCGATCGTCATTATCTCACACTTCAAGATGGAACACCCTTTCGGCCGGGCAGAAGCGCCAGAGTTCCTTTGGCTTTGATGAAATAGTCCACTCCGGAGAAAAGAGTCAAGATGAGAGCTATGGCCATAAGGATCCATCCCATAGATTTACCCGCAACCGTAATCGGAAAATTCAGGATAACGGCAATAACCGCGGCAACCTGAGAGACTGTTTTTATTTTCCCCAAGAAACTGGCTTCAATTATTTTGTTTTCAGCCATTGCTATCAGGCGCAAGCCCGAAACGGCAAACTCTCTGGCAATAATTATCATGGCCACCCACGAAGAAAGCTGCCTAAGTTCAATCAGCGCAACCAAGGCCGCGGATATGAGCAGTTTGTCCGCAAGCGGATCGAGAAATTTTCCCAAGACGGTCACTTGGTTTTGAAAGCGGGCGACATAACCGTCGGCGGTATCGGAGATGGCGGCAACGGTGAAAACCGCCGCGGCCACATAGGAACCGGCTGGCTGAATTCTTCTGGTAAGCAGAAAAAACATAAAAACGGGAATGAGAAGAATGCGGAAGAATGTAATTTTATTAGCCAAATTCAGCATTCCAACTCTCCTTCAAAATCATAATCATCTATGGTCTTCAATTCTACATCCACTATGTCTCCGACTGATAGTTTGGTTCCGACAGTCTTCGCCCTTATTTCTCCGTCTATTTCCGGTGCCTGAAAGGGCGTGCGGCCACGGCAGTCAGTTACTTTTGAATCGCTTTTCTGTCTTGAAATACTTTCTACCAACATCTTGCTTTTCCTACCCAAATATGACTGCCGTTTTTGCTGAGCCGCCGCATCCCTTAGGTCCGACATGGCGGCAAATCGTTCCCTGACAACTTCTTTGGGTACATGATTCGGCAAATTACAGGCGACTGTGTTTTCCTCCGCAGAATACTCGAACAATCCGATATAATCGAACCCGGCTTCTTCAACAAATAGCATTAGCTCTTCAAAATCTTCATCGGATTCCCCGGGAAAACCGAGTATGAGCGAAGTCCGTATCGCAACATCCGGAATCTTCTTGCGTATTCTTCCGATTAGTTTGAGGTATTCCGTCCGATCACCTTTCCGTCCCATTTTGCCCAAGATTTTCTTGCTTGCATGCTGCAGGGGAATATCAACATAGTGACATACTTTAGGGTTGTCGGCGATTACACCCATTAACCGGTCGGAAAAATTCTGAGGTTGACAATAAAGCAAACGAATCCACCTCAATTCATCCAGTTTTCCCAGTTCACATATTAAGGAGCTAAGCTTTCGTTCACCATAAAGGTCGATACCATAACAGGCCGTGTCCTGGCCGATCAAGACAATTTCCTTAACTCCTTCGGCAAGAAGAGTGCCGGCTTCAGCCAGCAGAGAGTCAAGAGAGCGGCTTCTATAGCGTCCGCGAATCATCGGAATTGCGCAGTACGTACAGGAATTGTCGCACCCGTCCGCAATCTGTAAATATGCATAGGGTTTTTCCGTTACATTCCTGACACGGTTTTCTTTGTAATGTGATGACAACGAGCCGGCCTTGCAGATTCTCTTTCCATTCAAAATTTCCTTTATGTATGAGGAGAGATTTTCCACATGAGACAGTCCGATTATGCCGTCGACTTCCGGTATTTCCTCAAAAAGAGCCTCAGGATATCGCTGCGCAAGGCAGCCGGTGACGATAAGAGCGTTACAGCTTCCCTCCTTTTTGTTCTTGGCCGCTTCAAAAATGGCTTCAATGGACTCCTCCTTAGCCGCCTCAATGAATCCACATGTATTCACGATAATGATCTGCGCGTCCTCCAAATCGGCAATCCTCAATCCTTCCGATTTTAGCGAACCCTCAATGAACTCAGTCTCCACTTCGTTTTTTGCACAACCCAGAGTCAGTACTCTGAATGATAGGTCATTAATAGGCTTTGCGGTCATAGACCGACTCTCCTTCTTCTCCCCGATTAAGGTCAGGGCAAAAAACCGCTGAGACTTTCTCGCGGCACACCAAAGAACTCAAATCCGGGAATTGTCCGGATTTCAACTTGGCAAATTGAATCTCTGCAACGGCGCCCTCACTTAAACCGCCTGAAGAAAAAAGTGTGAGAATCACCGGTAATTGACAAACTGGAGAGGGATATCAAAGTATTTTTCCTTTATTATACCCATTACCTGCTGTAGAATGTCTTTGCTTGGACTGCTTACCCTAACCTTCTCACCCTCAACTTGAACCTTAACTTTTAGCTTCGAATCTCTTACCAGTTTTGCTATTTCCCTGCACTTCTCAGAAGGTAAACCGTCAACCAGATCAACTTTTAGCGAGACTGTTCCGCCCAGACTGGAAACGACTTTTTGGTATTTCAAAACCTTTAGCGAAATACCTCTCTTAAATAACTTCGATTGAAGAACATCCATGATGCTTTTCAATTTGAACTCATCCGGCGAGACGATTTCAATTTCCTTCTTGGTCTTGTCTAAGCTAATCTTGCTTTTCGAATCTTTCAAATCATATCTGACGCTTATCTCGCGCACAGCTTGATTAACTCCATTATCAACTTCTTGCATGTTTAGCTCTGAAACAATGTCGAACGAGTTCTCTTTCGCCATATTTGTCCTCCGCACAATGTTGCTGTTTATTGTTGCGCTTTATGTACCCATCCTTGCTTCAGTCCTACGGAGTGAAAACTTTTGTCACTGGCTCTGTCGCGTCGCCCATATCATTGATTTTAATGCCGTTTTTCTCGATCCGCACGCCGGAAGGGTTGCCTACGATCAGAACAATCTTTTCTTTGCCTGACCACTCCTTGACCTGCCCGGGCGCAACTGTGCCCTCAAAAACCCTCTCCCCGTCAACCTCGGACTTGATCCACGAACCCTCTTCACCCACTATTTTGACTTTGACAGTCAACTCTTTTGGAGCCTCTGCCGGAGCCACATTTACCTGCTCCAGCTCCTTGCTCCGCGGAGCGTCCCCCTCCTCTATCGATTCTTTTCCTGATTCGGTCTTTGCCGGTTGCTTATCCTTCTTAATGAGTGCTTTCTCAGCACGTCCGTCTATTGCACTGATCCGCCAAACAAAAAAGCCACCTGCCACAAACAAAATAATCAAGAAGGAGCTAAACAGGATCTTGGCATATGGCCTTCTCGGTTCGTTTAGATTTATCGGAGCAAGGTTCTCATACTGAGGCCGGCTCTCATATTTTTCCCTGTACTCAAGAACAAGGGTATCCGGGTCAATGTTTAGGAAATGGGCATATTCACGAATAAAGATCTTCACATAGGCATCACCCGGAATCAGCTCAAATTTGTTCTGCTCCAATGCTTCCAGGTATTTTGCGCGGATCTTTATCTCTTTTTCAGCATCCTTAAGGCTTACATCCTTCTTCTTTCTTGCCTCGGAAAGTGCTTCCCCTATGGTTAACACCAGAGTCTCCCTTTTGATAACCGGCCGGATTATTGCCAAATGCGTATAGCCCGGATACTGCAATAGAATTTGGCGCTAAGCTTGTTATTTTGACTTTATGCTGTGTCAGTCGGTACTTTTTTATGCTCGTCAAGCTCTGTGCAAAAAAGCACCGCCTTCCTTGCCTGCCTGCCGGCAGGCAGGCCTAAAGTCAAAATTCCTGCGCCTATCATCTAAACCTACTGCAATATCCGGGTCTAACCTTATCATAAAAAAAGCCCTAAAAAAAGACGGGACCCCTTCATAGCGAGGCAGCTGGTATCGCGCGGAGCGAAACGGGGGGCAATGGATTATCTGCGACGAACTTTGCGCGACATCCACTTTGGGTTTCTTGCATTCAGAAAAGCAGCAAATCGCGGTCACAGGCTTGTGTGCAAACCGTTCCGGCAGAGTAGGCTCCGCGAAGGTGGACAACTTGTTGATGAGAAAGCAGGCCAAACTCTATTTGGATTCTGCGGCTCTTTGGAGGGTGAGCTCGGAAGGTGAAGCTATCGCTCAATGCATGCCTAAACGTCGAGGGGTTCTGACTCTCTCAGCCCTCTTATCTTGCCCAGTTCATCTGCGGTGATCAGAACAGCGCGAGGTTTGCTGCCCTCATAACCGCCGACAACACCTTTCTCTTCCAACATGTCAATCAAGCGCGCGGCTCTTGAATACCCGATTCGAAGCCTTCTTTGAAGCATGGAAATGGAAGCTTGTCCTGAGTTCACGACAAGATCCATTGCGTCATCAAAAAACTCATCCTCAAAATCTCCGGGCCCGATTTTAGTCTTCGGATCCTTCAATATATCCCTTTGATAATCAGGCTTTGCCTGCCTTCTGATGAACTGCGCTACAAGTTCCACCTCTTGCTCGGTAACGAAGGCGCCTTGAATTCTCCGGGGTCTGGAGCCCGCTTCAATAAAGAGCATATCGCCTTTGCCCACCAATTTTTCGGCGCCGCCTGTGTCCAGTATTACTCTGGAATCGGTTTGAGATGAGACGGCAAAGGCAATTCGGCAAGTAATGTTCGCTTTTATGAGTCCGGTTATGATATCTACCGAAGGTCTCTGAGTGGCAACAACGAGATGAATACCGACAGCCCTCGCCATCTGCGCCAATCTGCAAATCGCATCCTCAACATCGTTTGCGGCCGCCATCATTAGGTCCGCCAGCTCGTCTATTACAATTACGATGAAAGGCATTGGCTCGGTTTGCGAACCGATGTTTGCATTATATGAAGCAATATTCCGGGCGCCTACTTCCGCCAGAACCCTAAATCTATCTTCCATTTCCCCAACCGCCCAGCTGAGAACAGTAGCGGCTCTTTTGGGATTGGTGACAACAGGTGCCAACAAATGGGGAATGTCGTTAAAGAACGATAGCTCGATCCTTTTCGGATCAATTAGGATCATCTTGACTTCGTTTGGGCGAGCCCTGGTAAGCAACGAGATCAAGATACTATTGATGCACACGCTCTTTCCCGCCCCTGTTGCTCCCGCAATCAGCAAATGCGGCATTTCACCCAAATCGGTAAATACCGATTGCGCGGCAATATCTTTGCCAAGCCCGAGAACCATTTTGCCTTTTCTTTCAGTCGCCCCCGGACACGTAAGAATATCCCCAAGCGTAACTAATTCTCTATACTTGTTGGGCACTTCAATCCCAATTGCCGACTTGCCCGGGATCGGCGCCAGAATCCTCACATCCGCCGAAGCCAAGGCCAAAGCAATATCATCAGATAAACTTAGGACGCGGCCGACTTTTACGCCGGATGCCAATTGAATCTCATATCTAGTCACTTGAGGTCCGCGGACAACCTTTCCGATAGTCACATTCACATCAAAATTGCGTAGGGTCTTTTCCAAGATTTGGATGTTATCCTTGATGTTCTTTCTGGAATGCAGGTCTCTTTGAGACGTCCGTTTAAGCAGGCTCAGAGGAGGCAAAATATAAGCCTCCCATGCCGTCGACTGCTCACTGAGCATTTGCAGTTGTTCTGTCCCCATCTCTCTTAGCTGAGATTCCTCCATCTTGAACTCTTCTTCAACCGGCTTTGGTTCCTCCTCGATTTCGACCGATTGCTCAATTGTCTTGGGAGCTCTGTGGTAATCTCTGCCATGTTCCAGTTCAAACTTCAAGGGCTGGGTCTCGCCTCGCTGCAACAAATCCAAAGCCCTGTCCCTTGCCCTAAATAGCAGATTAGACACTGAGATCCCGGTCGAGCAAACCAATCCGATCAACAACGTCGTAAAAAAAAGGATGTATGAGGCGAGTGTTCCGAGCAGAGTTCGAAAGACATACACAAATGAAGCGCCAAGGATCCCACCATAATTAAATAGCAGTTCGCTTTCGAATTCCTTTGAGACCGGCGTCGTCAGATGGATGATGGAGACCACGCTCACAAAGCAGACAACGAGCCCGATACCGACCCATTTGAGGTCTATCTCGGTTCTGTGACCCAGGTTCATGAGTCCCCCGAAGAACAAGAAGACGGGGATAAGATATCTGCCTGAACCAACAGACCATTTCAGGAGAAGCGCTGTGCGAGAACCCACTATTCCAGTGGTGGAAGTAAAAAGGAAGACGGCAATAAGAGCCGACAAGGCAATTAGGGCGATCCCATATATTTCTTCAATATGTTGTTTTTCTCTCTCTAGAGCTTGTGCAGATTTCTTAGCCATCAATTGGATGAGCATCTCTTGGACGTATGTCCAAAGCTCTTGTTAGTGAATGTTTTGAGTTGTTCATATTTTAACAGAGTATATTGATTATAATAGTCACAACGCCCAACGCAAAGCAATAGTAAGCGAAGATACTGGGTTTCCTTTCCGTAGGAATTCGATGCATAAGCAGCCAACTCATAACCGCTGCCAAAAGAACCACGACTGAATAAGTGAAATCAGGGGCCGTAAAACTCCGTCATGATGCCTGGATAATAGGCGAAGCGACTTACACTTCCACAATGATAGGCATTATCATCGGGCGACGCTTTGTTCTTGCGTAAAGAAAGCGACTTAGGGCGCCCCGAACATCCGACTTAAGAACAGACCAGTCTGTAATCTGTTCTTTGGCCGTGCGCTCAAAGACAGCTTGAACAAGCTCCTGCGCTTCTTCAATGAGGTCAGTAGCCTCTTTGACATAGACAAATCCCCTGGTGATAATATCGGGTCCACTTACCAACGCTCCATTCTGCACATTTAATCCAACCACCACAATCAAAACGCCGTCAGTTGCGAGAAGTTGGCGATCACGCAAGACGATATCCCTGATATCTCCTACCCCCAAACCGTCGACAAGCACAATGCCTGCATTTACTCTTCCATTCACGCGCGCCGCTCCATCATCAAACTCGATTACATCTCCGTTTTCAATCAGGAAAATATTCTCAGGAGGGATGCCAACCTCTACCGCAATGTCAGCATGATGCTTCAAATGCCGGTATTCGCCGTGAATTGGGATAAAGAATTTTGGCGACACTAAATTAATCATTAACTTGAGCTCTTCGCGAGCCGCGTGACCTGAGACATGAACACCGGAAATAGACTGGTAGTAAACCCTTGCCCCTCGCTTGAAGAGCCGGTCAATAATCCTCGAAACCGATTTCTCATTTCCCGGAACGGGCCGGGCGGAAATAATTACCGAGTCCCCTTCTTCAATCTGCACAAATTTATGATCATGAGAAGCCATCCTGGCTAAAGCGGAAAGCGGTTCGCCTTGACTCCCTGTGCAAAGAATCACAACCTCCCGAGGAGAGTAGGCATTTATCTCATTTATATCAATCAACATTTCATCCGGAATTTTCAAATAACCTAAATCAGTTGCAATGCCAACATTGCCTTGCATGCTCCGTCCGGTTATCGCAATCTTTCGCCCGGTTGCAACCGATACATCAACAACCTGCTGGATCCGATGGATATGGGAAGCGAAAGAGGCTACGATAATTCTTTGCGGAGCTTCCTGGAAGATCTCAAGAAGAGCTTCCCCCACTTCTCTTTCCGATCGCGTATTCCCCGCTAACTCTGAGTTGGTACTATCTGAAAGAAGCGCTAGGACCTTTCGCTTTCCAAAAGAAGAGAATTTGTTGAAGTCGGTTCCCTTGCCGTCAATCGGAGTCTGGTCAAATTTGAAATCACCGGAATGGACGATCGTGCCGGCCGGCGTATGGATAGCCATTCCGAGCCCATCAGGAATACTATGACATACTCTGGCAAAGTCCAAATCGAAGGGACCAATTGAAATCTGGATCTCCGGATCTATCTCTCTTAGGTCAATGTCGGTAAGACCATATTCCTCTAACTTCCCCTGCACTAAGCCAAGGGTAAGCTTTGTGCCATAGACAGGCACGTTGATGTCCCTCAAAACATAGGGCAAAGCGCCAACGTGATCTTCGTGACCATGAGTCAGAACTATTGCCTGCACCTTTTCTCTGTTCTCTTTCAGGTAAGTGAAGTCCGGAAGAACAATGTCGATTCCCAGCATCTCTTCCTCCGGAAACATTAAGCCCGCATCAATCACCAAAATATGCTCGTCGTATTCCAGGACAAGCATATTCTTACCCACCTCACCCAGTCCTCCAAGTGAGATCAACTTAAGTTTTTTGTCTTCTGCCATCTCAATTCCCTCAAAATACGCCTGATTTAACAATACTTGTTCTTCCAAATCTATTGATCTAATTATTAATTTCTCTGTCCAAAAGCCGCTTCATAGAGGATTCAAGGACTCAAGTGTTATTGTGCTTTTCTTTGACTCCTAGACCACCGGACTCCTTGAATTCCGCATTCTCCAATATTTCTTCACATTTCCTGATTTTCCCTATTTTCGGCAGTTTTGTCAAAGAAAATATCCCCGTAACCCAAGAAACCGCAGGATTTTGGGCCGCTTGAGTCTAAGAAATGACTTCCGCTTTTATCAAAATCTAAAACCTGTGCTTACCAGAGCTCGTCTGCCAACTCAAAGATAAGATGAAAAAGCACAACCATTATCTCTAATGATATGACTATTATGACGGAATCATTAGATCCAAAGCAGGCGCATGAAGCGGGGTCCGAGTGACTATAGCTCTAGTAACTTGTCTAAACCGTAGGTAAGCCCCTCTTTTTGATCGATGGTCCTGAGAGCCAGAGTGACGCCTGGCATAAAAGATGAGCGGTCAATGGAGTCATGCCGGATCGTAAGCGTCTGTCCTAATCCACCAAAGATAACTTCTTGATGAGCGACCAATCCCGGTAACCTCACACTGTGAATTCGAATCCCTTTGTATTCGCCTCCCCTTGCTCCTTCGATGGCCTCCTTGGAATAGGCGCTTTTCCTAGGAGCAGGACTATTTGCCGCAATTGCTTCGGCTGTCTTTAAAGCGGTTCCGGAAGGTGCATCCGCTTTTTTGTCATGATGAAGTTCAATAATTTCAACGCTGCCAAAATGCTTGGCCGCCAGTTCTGCAAATTTCGTCATAAGCACAGCGCCGATCGCAAAATTAGGCGCAACGAGTATATGAGACTTACTTGTGTTTAATAACGACTCAATCTCTTTTAGATTCTCTTCCGAGATACCCGTAGTCCCTACCACCATATTGATATCATGATTCAAAACGATTCTTATGCTATTCATGACGACCGAGGGATGCGTGAAATCCGCTACGGCATCAGGAGCAATTGATTCCAGGGAGCCACTCAGGTCATCACTTACCACGACGTCCAACTTTTCAAGGCCCAGCACTTCACCGATGTCTTTTCCGACCGAATTCACATCAACGACGCCACCCAGAGCAAGCTCCGGGTCGTCCAAGACCGCTTTGCAGACCGTTTGGCCCATTCGCCCTGCAGCGCCAATGACTAGTACCCGTATCATATCAGCCCCCTTTTTTCATGCAATTCCTCTGACCCCGATACCCATCGGGGTCCTACGGATTGGCTTGGAGCCGCCTTTCCTGCTCTGGTAGGACGGGCGTCTCGCCCGTCTACAGATTGACATATATTGTTCATGTCAAAACCCTTTTGTCATGAAACTTCCGACATTACCTGCATTTGCAGTAAATAAGGCGCATTCGCCCTTCGTAGTTATTTTTAGCGATTTAGGATTTACGAATCAAGGAAGACTTACGAACTGACTAAATATTCAAGCTTATCCGCACTCAGTGGCCCTATCACGGCCAAAACGGGCTTATTTTCGAGGAAGATTCTTTTGGCGACTCGCTGAACATCATTGAGCTCGACCTTGTCAATTCTCGCTATTAACTCATCAAGCGAGAGAATCTCGCCATGCACAAGTTCCGATTTTCCAAGGCGGCTCATCCTTGTGCTTGTGTTTTCCATGCTCAAAACCAACTGACCCTTAAGGTGTTCTTTGGCCCGGTGCAGTTCTTCAGCCTTGATACCTTTCTCCAATACGTCCGCGATCTGACTCCTTATTATCTTTACGACCTCTTCCACCTGAGATGGTCTGGTTCCAGCATAGACAGTAAAAAGACCTGTCTCCGAATACAGCGCATGATAGGAATAGATTGAATAGACCAACCCTCTTTTCTCTCTTACTTCCTGGAAAAGCCGGGAGCTCATGCCACCACCTAGGATGTTGTCCAATATAGCCAAAGCAAATCTATCCTGGTCTTTTGCATGCAATCCTTGCATGCCGTAGCATATATGAGCTTGTTCAGTCTTCCTATTCTTTACTACCAAACCCGAAGCAGGTTTGGACTCGATTCCCGTTCTCAAGACTTTTTTCGTCGTATTCTTTGTGAAGAATTTCTTTACCAGATCGACAAGTCCTTGGTGCTTGAGATTGCCTGCGCCGGCAACAATCATGTTGCTGAAGACATAATTCCGAGCATAGTACCTGTCAACGTCCGCTTTGCCAAAAGATTTGACTGTCTCGACCTCTCCCAAACCGTTGTTTCCCAAAGGATGGTTCTGCCAGAGGTGCCGGGCAAAAATATCATGAATCTGCTCATCGGGAGTATCTTCATGCAAATTTATCTCCTCTAAGACCACTTCCTTCTCGGCGATGATCTCTTTTTCACCTATGGTAGAGTTTTGCAGCATATCCGAAAGCACTTCCACGCCGATCGGCAAATTCTTGTCCAGCAGCCGGGCATAGAAATAAGTGTATTCCTTGGCTGAATAGGCATTCAGCTCACCGCCCAAAATGTCAAAAGTCTCTGAAATCTCCTGAGCGGTTCTCGTTTTGGTACCCTTAAATATGAGGTGCTCCAGAAAGTGAGACATCCCGTTGAGCTCTTTGCTTTCATCCCGGGCGCCCACGGCGACCCAAAAACCAATGGCTACAGAACGTACATACGGAATCTCTTCAGTGATTATTTTTAGACCGGACTCTAGCTTCTCCTTTTTGAAAGACATATAACCCCGAATTCTTTATGATACATTAGCTTTGATTGCCAAATAGTGTGACTTGGATTCTTCGTCCAGACAAGCCCGCACTCGAAACGACGACGTAGGGATCACGCCCTGCGTCATCTATCATGCCCTGGACGAATCCGGCAAGACCGCGGCCAGGCTTATTCGATTCTGCCGGTCGATATCAACAACCTCCACCAGAATCTTGTCCCCGACGTTTACAACATCTTCCACTTTGGCGACTCTTCCCTTCGCCAGCCTTGATATGTGCACCAAACCTTCCTTGCCCGGAAGTATTTCTACAAAAGCTCCGAAATTTGTGGTTTTGGTGACCGTACCCAAATATTGATCTCCTCGTTTTGCATCCTTGGTGATCATTTCAATCATCTGTCTGGCTTTTTCGGCGCTCAGCTCGTCCCTTGAAGCGATAAAGACAGTTCCGTCGTCTTCAATATCAATCGTCGCTCCGGTTTCCTCAATGATGCTGCGGATTATTTTTCCGCCGGGGCCGATAACTTCTCTTATCTTATCTTGAGCAATTTTCAGTGTAATAATTCGAGGAGCAAATTCAGAGATATCCTCACGCGGCGCGGGAATAACCTCTTTGATCTTATCCAGGATAAAAAGGCGGGCGCTTCTAGCCTTCCCCAGGGCCTCTCTTAGAATCTCGCTGTCCACTCCCTCCACTTTCATATCCATCTGGAGAGCGGTAACACCTTGTTCTGTTCCTGCTACCTTAAAATCCATATCACCCAAGGCATCTTCCATTCCCAAAATGTCTGTTAAGACCGCGACTTTATCATCTTCCTTGACCAAACCCATAGCTATTCCGGCAACCGGCGCTTTGATCGGAACACCGGCGTCCATCAGGGCCATCGTGCTTGCACAGACACTTGCCATCGAAGATGATCCGTTTGATTCCAAAACTTCCGAAACCAATCTAACGGTGTAGGGAAACTCAGATTCGTCAGGAATCACAGCTACAAGAGCTCGTTCGACCAAAGCTCCGTGGCCAATCTCTCTTCGCCGAGGACCGCGCATCATCCCGATATCACCTGTGCAAAATGGTGGAAAATTGTAATGATGCATAAAACGCTTGGACTCTTCAATTCCGATACCATCCACCATCTGTCCCTGGCTGACAGTACCAAGGGTAAGAATCGAGAGAACCTGGGTTTGCCCCCGGGTGAACAAACCGGAGCCGTGGGTCCTTGGCAAAACCGCGACCCCGCAAGAAATGGGACGGATTTCATCCAAACCACGGCCGTCGGCGCGAATATTCTCCTCCAAAACCATGCGGCGGGTTTCGTCTTTTTCCAATTGAGCGAATGCCGCGCGAATATCTTTTTCTTTCTCGCAAGCCTCCGGTGATTTTTCCAGGATTTCAGCAACAGTTTGCTCTCTCAATTGCTTCACCTGGTCCTCGCGTGATTGCTTTTCGTGAATCTTTAGAACTTCTCTAACCTTTTCAAGAGCGAGTTCTCTGACTTCGTTTTTGATCGTTTCGTCAATTTCAGAAACCACAAGTTCCCACTTGGGAATGCCCACCGTCTCACGGAAATTCTCCAGATTCTCAATTATTGTCTTTATTGCCTCATGACCATAGAGAAGGGCTTCCAAAATCAGGTCTTCTGAAACCTCGCTTGCCTCGGCTTCAACCATTAGGATTGCATCCTTATTGCCGGCAATTATTAAATCAAGAACACTCTGTTCGAGCTCTTGAAAAGTGGGATTAATTATCCAGCTATCATCTACACGCCCCACTCTTACCGCTCCCACAGGATTCGCAAATGGGATATCGGAAATAGTCAGGGCAGCCGAAGCTCCTACAAGACCCAAAACATCCGGTGGGTTAATCTGGTCTACCGAAAGAACCGTTGAAATAATCTGAAGCTCGTTGCGGAAATTTTTTGGGAAGGACGGCCTAATCGGTCTATCAATAAGTCTCGCATTTAAAATCGATTTCTCACTCGGTCGGCCTTCTCGCTTGATGAAACCACCCGGTATTTTGCCTGCAGCGTACATCCTTTCCTCTACATCTACCACAAGCGGAAAAAAATCAACTCCCTCCCGCGGCTCTTTGGAACCAACAGCAGCTACTAAAACAATTGTGTCTCCACATCGCACAGTAACTGCCCCATCTGCTTGCCTGGCAAGACTTCCGGTTTCAATTGTCAATATCCTGCCGGCCAATTCAATTTCAATCGACTTTGGATTCAATCTACGTAACCTCCTAAGATTAATATTAAAAACACTGATAGTTTCTTAATTTCTTGTTGACTGTTTGACTTGCCCCTTTCAAGAAAGCTCCAGGATTCCGGGCTTAAAGGCTGGAGGACCTTATCTCCAAGATTTTTTTCACCCTCTGATTCCGAAATCCTCGCAAAGGACGCTGTCCCCTGTGGAGTTCCACGTCAGAACTCGTGACGGCTTCATTGCAGCACTTCACAGTCGCCGAGTTATTCACAAAGCGGGGAGTAATCACACGGCAACATCCCATAACTCTCTCAAAAACAACTCTGCATTAGAGACCAAATCAACTAATATCCTCTTCTTGCATCAAGAAAACAGATTTCAGCCGAGCCAATAGAAAGCACCAAACACTTAAAAAGAAGAGCCTGGGCTCTTCTTTAGCTTCGAAGCTTAAGTTTCTTTATGATAGTTCGATACCGCTCCACTTCACTCGCCTTAAGATAATTTAGCAGCCTTCTTCTCTGACCAACCATCTTCAATAATCCTCGCCGCGAGTGATGATCCTTCTTGTGCTCCTTGAGATGCTCGGTTAGTCCATTGATTCGCTTTGTTAGAATTGCAATTTGCACTTCAGGGGAGCCCGTATCATTATCATGCAAACGAAATTCATCGATTATTCCAGTCTTTTCTTCCTTTTGCAAAACCACTTCCTTCTTCCACCTTTCATTGAATCTGCATACTCCATGAACCAAGCAGACGTCGGCGACTCGTCAACCTAGTAAAGGATTTAGAACACCATTTCATTGTATATTAGCACACTCGAATAGCCAAGTAAAACATACGCAAAATCCACAAAGATCAACGGCATTTCGGCAATAACGCTCTTTTTGCCGCTTCGATGTCATCGGCAATTTGCTTCATCAAGGCCTTCTCGTTTGGAAAGCTTTTTTCGTCTCTTATTCGAAGCCGTACTTCAACTTCGACATGCTTATTGTACAAATTTTCGCTATGGCCCGGTATATGCACATGTATTTCAACCTTCTTGGACCGCTTTTCAAAAGTCGGGCTTGTTCCAATGTTGATGACACACAAAAAGCAAATCGCCCCTGGCCCCCCTTTACAAAAGGGAGGAGTATCAAGTTTCTTCTCGTAACCCCCTTTGCTAAAGGGGGAGGTATGTTCAGTCGCTCTTTCTTTGCTGAAGGGGAGGTTATTGGATTTCTGGTTCTTGATACTTATCCAGCCGGCGTATACACCTTGGGCCGGAACTGACGCTAAATCAGGGGTTTCAATGTTGGCTGTGGGAAATCCCAGAACCGGTCCTCCCCTGCCATAGCCTTTCACAACAGTACCAGTGAATCTCGGGTATCTGCCAAGAATCACCTTGGTTCCTTCAAGATCACGCGCAGCTATCAAGCTTCGTATGCGAGTGCTGCTGACCGGCTTTCCTTCAGCCAAAACCAGGGGAACTGCGATGACATCAAAATAGTGCTTTTTGCCATACCGCTTCAAGAAATCGACATCGCCGGAAGCATTCTTGCCGAATCTGAATCCCTCACCCACAACCACACAAACCGTTTTGAGTAACCCCACCAAGACCTCATCAGCAAACTTCTCCGGCTCAACTTGCGAGAACTCCCTGGTAAATCTGATCACAAGAAAAACATCCGCCCCCAGCTCATCAACCAATTCGGCCTTCAGCTCAACGCCTGTTAGGATCGGCAGGAAGCTCTCGGGCTTAAGAATGCTTACCGGGTGAGGATCAAACGTGATCACAACCGCCTGAACACCTCGTTTCCTAGCTTCCTCAACTACCTTCTTCATTACCGTCTGATGGCCAAGGTGCACGCCATCAAAAACCCCGATTGCAATAACGCTTCGCTGATTAGCCGGCTCTAAGTTTTCCGTGCCATAGATAGTCTGCATGCTTGATCTCACAGTTTCTCGTGAAGAGGCGATCGGTTTTCGGTGTGAGGCTAGACCTGCTTTGAATCGTTAATCGTTTTTATGACTCAAAATACAGACTGGTCTCAGAATAATCTGTTTTGGATCAACCGACACGTCGGCCGAAAAACCAATTTGCGCCTTAGCCAGTCCAAGGAGATTCCTCCCGTTGTCGATAATTCGAACCGTCTCATCTTTACCGATGCTTCCGACACCGGGAGCGACCATTGAATAATTTATTGAGCCCCCGCTCAAAACAAGCGCTCTAAACTCATCTTTGACCGCAACCAAATTGTATTTGACCAGAGCTTCATTTAGAGGAAGAGGTATTTTCGCAAACTCTTCTTTGCTGAGTTCAACAATTCCGCTTAGCTTGTGCGCATCCCGCAGAGCAAAATCACCGCTCCGAACCCTCACTAACCTGCCAAGACAAGCTCCGGGTCCGAGACGGTTTCCGATATCCTCGCAGAGCGTTCGAACATATGTGCCTTTGGAGCAAGTGACGCTAAACAGGACTTTTTGGTGTTCATCCGCGATCACCTTGAGTATCCTCAGATCAAAAATATGCACCTTCCTTGGCTCGCGCTTGATCTCTTCTCCGCGCCTGGCCAAACGATGCAAGGGCTTCCCGCCGGACTTCACGGCTGAAAACATCGGGGGCACCTGGCATATCTCGCCTGAGAATTCAGCAAAAGCGCTCTCCAATTCTTCCAAGTCAAGACTGCTGGACTTCTCGCTCAATACTTGCCCGGTGATGTCGAGAGTATCGGTTCTTACTCCCAGGATCATCTCCGCTTCATATTCTTTTGGATCAGTGGGAAGAAATCTGATAAACCTCGTAGCAGCTCCGACAGCTAAGACAAGAACGCCGGTCGCATTTGGATCAAGCGTTCCGGCATGCCCGACTTTATCCAGCTCAAAATGACTCCTGATCTTACCAACGACATCGTGCGAGGTCCAACCCGAAGGCTTGTCAACAACCAGGATCCCGATCACTTTCTAGACATCACCTCAAAAGCAGTTGTTGCTACTTGGTGGTTGCTTATTCGCTCTTCATCTCTTTCAATGCCTCAATCAGATTCTCCAATGTTTTTTCAAATCCGGCGGCGCTCTTGAATCCAGCTGCATTCGGGTGACCGCCGCCTCCGAATTGTTCAGCAAGCTTGCTCACATTGACTTCGCCTTTAGCTCTGAGGCTGACATTGAATTTTTCATTCCCCATTTGCTTCAGGACTGCTGCTACCCTTATTCCTTTGACAGACCTCAGGGAATCTATGAGATTCTCAGTTTCGGCCATCTTTGCATTGGTTTCCCGAAAATCGTCCTGAAGGATCCAGGTATAGATAAGCCCCTGATCTTTGACAAGCTGTGCCCGCTCAAGCAGACGCCCTTGCAGCTTGACATATTCGAAAGAGGTTCTTTCATAGAGATTTTGAAAAATCCGGTTGGGCTCCACACCGTATCCTAAAAGCTCCTCGGCCGCCCTGAACGTGTCCGCTGTGGTATTTGAATATTGAAACCGGCCTGTGTCCGTCACAATCCCTACATAGAAACAGGTAGCAATGTCCTTGTTGAGTTTAAGACTTAGAGCATCGGCGATACCCAACAGAATATCCGAAGTTGAAGAGGATTGCTCATCAAGGATATTAACGGTTCCGAACCTTTCCGTCTTATGATGATGATCGATGTTGATCAGATTCTTTGTCTCTTTGGCAACTTTTGCCAGAACTCCCAACCGGTCAATCGTCGCACAATCCAAAGCGATAAAATTATCGAAATCCGAGGAGCAAAGAGAGGGGTCTTTCACTAATTCAATTCCGGGGAGAAAAGAGTATTGCGGCGGCACCGAAATCGGCTCGCCCCAGCTCAAAAAGACCTCTTTTCCCAAGCTCATGAGGAGCAATCCCAGTCCCAAGAGGGAGCCAATCGCATCGCCGTCAGGTTGAACATGGGTGCCAAGAATGAACTTCTTTTCGGCTTCGATCAGGTCCGCAACGCTCTCGAAATTCCGCTCTTTCTTCCTCATTCAGTGCTGCCTTCTTCGCTTTTATGAATTTCTTGGATGATTTCCGTTATGCGAATGCTCTTTTCAACGGATTTATCAAGCAAAAAAGAGAGTTCCGGGAGAAATTTCATTCGCACCCTCTTGCCAAGCTCGGATCGGATAAAACCTCTTGCTCCAACAAGACTCTGGTAGGTTTTTTCGATCTCTTCCTTTTCGCCCAAGATGCTGACGAAAACGTGGGCGTGGCGTAAGTCTCGGGAGACTTCAACTGCGGTTATAGTCACAAAGCCTATGCGCGGGTCCTTGAGCTTTCTTTGAAGAATATCACTTAACTCTTCCTTTATGACTTCACTTAACCTGGTTGTGCGCTGAAAATCCAATGCATGCCCCTAGAGAATCATTGTTCGGGAGAAAAAAGGCTGATCCTATTGTCAATAACTTCGGCTTTATTCAATCCTTCTACAAAACTTTGGACTTTTTGCAGAGCCTTTTTGGCTTGAAACTCGCTCTCTGATACGTAGGCAATTCCAATCGTAGCCCTTTGCCATAAGTCCTGGTGGTCAATTTCCGCGGCTGACACATTGAATTTCGCTTGAACTTTGCAGAGAATACTCTTCAATATTTGGCGTTTTTCCTTTAGAGAGCGGCATTCAGGAAAGAACAACTCTACCTTGAGTGCGCCAACAAACATTTGCATACCTCAGGTTAGCTCTTGGCTGTTGGCTGTTGGCAAATGACAACGGCTGGACAGCTTGCTCCTAACTAACAGCTAAAAACCAAGCACTAATTACTGCCCTTAAGTGTGAGGTTTTTCGACCATGGAGTAGGTCTCGATAACGTCTCCCACTTTGATATCGTGAAAGTCTTCCAGCCTAATTCCACACTCTAGGTTGACCTTAACGGAAGGAATGTCTTCTTTGAAGCGGCGCAATGAGGCGATCTTGCCTTCATAAACAACCTTTCCTTCTCTCACCAGTCTTGCCAAGGCGTCTCGCTTGATTTCACCGTCTTGAACCAAGCAACCTGCGATCGTACCGATCTTGGACACTTTAAAAGTCTGCCGAACTTCCGCTCTGCCCTCGTCAACTTCCTCATACTTGGGAGCGAGCATTCCTATGCGAGCGGCCGTAATATCTTCTATTACTTTATAAATTACCCTGTAGGTTCTCAAGTCTACCTTTTCCTTGGCAGCCATATCGTTGGCTTTTGCATCAGGTCTGACATTAAAACCAATAATTATTGCATCAGCGGCCGAAGCCAACGCGACATCGGTTTCCGTTATGCCGCCCGCGCCTTTGTGTATGATGTTGAGCTTGACTTCAACCTGATCTATCTTGCCAAGCGACTCTGCAATCGCCTCAATTGAACCCTGGGTATCAGCTTTGACAATAAGCTTCAATTCCTTGACTTGTCCCTCTTGGATTCGCTCAAACAAATCGTCCAGAGTAACATGCCGGCGAGCTTGTTCAATCAACCGGCGCTTTAATGCCCTCTCCGATGCTATCTGCCTTGCCACCTTTTCATCTGCGACAACTTTTACCTCGTCACCAGCCTGAGGTACCATCGAAAGTCCCACAACTTCAACCGGTTGCGCCGGTCCGGCTTCCCTAATCACATTGCCCTTATCATCAACTAGTGCCCGCACTTTTCCATATGCCAAACCAGCGGTAATCGCATCCCCGACACGCAAAACACCCCGTTTAATAAGCACGGTGGCTACCGGACCGCGGCCTTTGTCTAGTTTGGCCTCTATGGCCACTCCGCTGGCCGGACACTTTCTGCTGGCCTTGAGCTCTTGTATTTCCGATACCAAAAGGATCATCTCTAAGAGGTCATTGATATTTGTTTTCTTTTTAGCTGAAACCTCAACGAAGACCGTGTCTCCGCCCCAGTCTTCCGGTATAAGTTTATGTTCAACAAGCTCTTGCTTTACCTTGTCGGGGTTTGCATCAGGCTTATCAATCTTGTTTATGGCCACGACAATCGGCACCTTTGCGTCGCGGGCATGGTCTATCGCTTCCACGGTTTGAGGCATAACCCCATCGTCAGCAGCTACGACAAGCACCGCTACATCCGTCACCTGGGCGCCTCTAGCTCGCATAGCTGTAAAAGCCTCATGTCCGGGCGTATCAATAAAGGTGATCTTTTTGGTGTTGTGCATTACTTGATAAGCACCGATATGCTGAGTTATTCCTCCCGCCTCCTGAGAAATCACGTCCGTCTTTCTTATCGCATCCAAGAGCAATGTCTTGCCGTGGTCAACGTGACCCATGACCGTAACCACAGGCGGACGGGCTTCAAGATCTTCCAGGCATTCTTCGTACTCTTCAATCTCCTCTTCCGGAGGAACAATCCTAGCCTCGTAGCCAAAATCTTCCGCAATAATATTGATTGCCTCTTCATCCAAGGGTTGATTTATTGTTACCATCTCACCCAATTCAAGCAGGCGTTTGATGATGTCCGCCGGGCTTCTCTCAATTAGTTCGGCAAACTCTTTCACCGTAGTGCTCTCAACAACTTTGAGCTCTTTTAGCTTCTTCGCCTGAGCCACAGGAGACTTCTCCTTCAGCCCATCCTTGGCCGTCGAAGAATCCGCTTCCTTCGCAGGTTCCGGCGCGGTTTCGACTTTGACACTCGTTTTTGCAGCTTCCACCCCGGGCTGAGCCTGACTGCTCTCTAAAGTTTGAGCAGGCTTTGCCCCGAATTCTTCGCGCAACGTTACAGCCGACTTTGAATCGACAACGGCAAAGTGGTTTTTTGCGGAAACGCCCAACCTCGAAAGCGCCTCAATGAGCTCGCGGCTGGAAACGCCTATCTCTTTTGCCAATTCATATACTCTTATACCTGCTTCAGCCATTTAAGTATCACCTTGTCCAACAAAGGGCAGGACATTATTCCCACCTCAACTCAGAGCTTCTAAACAAAAAGCGGGACTGTGGTCCACCTTCAACCGACGCTGCAAACTTTTTCTATAGCATGAAAAATATTTCTTTTAATCCGGTCCTGCTCATCCGGCCCAAGAGAAAGTCCTAAAGCATGCGTAATCTTTCCCTTTTGAACCGCTATTTCCGCACATTCCCGACTACAACAGACATAAGTTCCCCGGCCATTCGCCTTTCCACTCATGTCCACCGCTACTTCACCGGCCGGCGTTCTTACTATCCTCAAAAGCTCTCGTTTGGGTTTTATTTCACCGCAACCTACGCAAGTCCGCATGGGAATTTTCTTTGGCTTTTGCGCTTTCTTCACCATAGATTTCTCCGGTTTCAACTAAATTCAAGTGGAGACCTCTTCGAGTTTTGAATGAACACCGCAGAACCTGCTTCCAGGCTTGGCCTTGTTCTTGCACCGCTTCCCCGATTTGGTGACTGCAGCACATATCTCTTCGGCAGCTTCCTCGGAGACTTCCCCGGAAACCGGTTTTCCCAATGCTTCTTCCGCCTTTTCTTTTTGAGCCTGAGATTCGCTCCTAATATCAATACGCCAACCGGTCAGCTTTGCCGCCAGCCGCGCATTCTGACCTTCCTTACCAATGGCAAGAGACAATTGGTCATCCGGCACAACAACTTCCGCCGTGTGCGCATCTTCATTAATTGTGACATTCTTGACTTTGGCCGGACTCAAAGCATTCGCGACAAAGGCCTGTGTATCGTCGCTGTACTGAACAACATCGATCTTTTCACCTCTTAGCTCAGAGACCACCATTCGTACGCGAGATCCCTTCGGGCCGACACAAGCCCCAACCGGATCAATGCTCTCGTCTCGCGAAATGACACCGATTTTTGATCTATGGCCGGGCTCCCTGGCTACTGACTTGATTTCAACCAAGCCATCATAAATCTCCGGCACTTCAAGTTCGAAAAGTCTTTTTAGAAGACCGGGGTGAGTTCGAGAGACAATTATCTGGGGTTCTTTTGTAGTGCGGCGCACCTCCACAATATATGTCTTAAGCCGCATCCCGTGATCATAGCGTTCTATCGGCACCTGCTCGGTCGGAGGCAGCAGCGCCTCTACTCTCCCCAGGTTTACCAGTGTATATCTTTGATCATTCTGCTGGACGATGCCTGTTACTATATCTCCCTCCCTGCCGACGTACTCCTCATACATCATCTCGCGCTCTGCTTCACGAATACGCTGCAGGATAACCTGTTTTGCAGTTTGAGCTGCAATACGGCCAAAATTCTCGGGCGTAATTTCCACCTCTTCCAACTCGGGTTCTTCTCCTTCTTCTTCTGCCTCTTTGATCACACGTGCTGAAAAGACCTTTATATCTCCGGTTTCCGGATCAATGTCGACTCTGATGTTTGGCACGGAGCCATAGTTTCTTTTGTAAGCAGAAACCAGGGCGGCCTTCAGCGCTTCCAGAACCGTTTCCGGATTAATGTGTTTTTCTCGTTCAATTTGCCTTAAAGCCTCAATGAGTTCAGAGTTCATCTATCCCCTCGCCTCCTTCCCCTAATAAGGAATGGCTTCAAAAATGGACATCAACGACCAACCTGGCCTTGCTGACATCGCCATACGGTATTTCCAGCGTCTTACCATCGTACTCTATTGTAAAAGCCTCGTCGGAAGCCGACTTCAAAAGCCCTGTAAAACTCTTGCCTCCTTCGATCTTATACCTCGTCCTAGCAAAAATCTTCGAACCGACAAATCTCTTAAAATCTTCCTTCTTCTTTAGCGGCCGCTCGATTCCAGGCGAACACACCTCCAAGACATATGATTGTGAGAGAATGTCTTCTCTATCAAGCAAATCACCCAGCACTCCGCTTGCCCGGCTGCAAACATCCAGATCAACTCCGCCTTCTTTGTCAATCATGAACCGGAGAACCAACCCATGAGCCTCTTTCTTCAATTCAACATCTACGAGTTCCAGGCCCTCGGAGACCAAAAGAGGAATTGCAAGTTCTTCAATTCGCTCAACAATTCCCTCCTTGTCCATCTATCCTCCGTTGAGACTCGGGCGGCAAAGCCGGTAACAACTTTTGGCCGTACACCGGCGAAACCCCGCCGAAGCCGATCACCCACTTAAGTTGGTAGCGCCTTTTCCTATCTACAGCCTTACCCCTTGCCGATGGTTCTCTCTGCGAAGGCAGACAAAGAATTCAGAGTGGAGTGATATGAAAAGAGTGGGCTACTTACCCACTCCGCTCGAATACTCCAAAAAACCAAAAGTATCATAGCACAACAAAAGAGGCAACGCAAGGAAACTAGAGACCGTCGCGCTGGTTAAAAAAGAGATTCCTGAGCATGTCAGAGTACATGCTCAATCGCGCCCATCCTCCTTTCATGACGCCAAGCTTTTCTTCCTTCATCACATGGGTCACATCATTGATAATGACTTCTTCAACCTTGGCTCCTCGCTCTTTTGCATATCGAGTGAGGGCGATTTCCGCTCCGAATTTGGTTTTTGACAAATCCAGGCCTTCGAGAAAAGACCTCCTAAGAGCTCGCTGTCCTGAAATAAATGGAACAAGTGACTGAGGAAGGTCTGTTCTAAGCCTTCCACCGGCAAATTTTCCAACACTCATCATTAATTCATCATCATCAAGCAAAGGTCCGATCAGGCTATTGATGTGCTTAGGAGTAAGCCCAATCAGGTCGGCATCGATGAAGACCAAAATGTCGCCATCGCCGGCAACAACTCCCGCCGCCAAAGCAGCTCCCTTCCCCCCATTCTCTTTTTTGTTTATCAGAATGACGTCTTTGAAACCTTCTACGACCTCGGTTGTTCTGTCTGTCGAACCGTCGTTTACGACAATGATTTCGTCAACGATGCTTGCTTGTTCCACTACCGTGAGAACCGAGGCAATTCTCTGCTCTTCATTGTAAGCGGGAATGATCGCAGTAACCTTGTGACCTACTTTCCGGCCCATTTACACCTCCCTCGAAAGCTCTTCCAATCCCTTTTGTGCAACAGCCACAATCCTTTCAGGAGCCGCTCCTATTTCAATATCTTCTTTGCGCAGGCTAAGGCGATGCTTCAGCTCGATGCAGCCTTTTTCCAAGCCTCTCTTTCCCACCACTGCCTGCAGGGGGAAACCAATGAGATCGGCTTCAGCAAATTTGACTCCGGGACTTACGCTCCGGTCGTCCAGCGATACTTCAATATTCGCTTCTTGCAGGTCGTTGTATAGTCTCTCCGCAACCCGCCTCTGATCGGAAATTTCCCAATTCAGAGGAATGATTATGACCGTAAAGGGCGCAACAGAAAAGGGCCAAATGATGCCTCTTTCGTCGTGAAACTGCTCGATGATCGCTGCTACAAGTCTGCTCACTCCGATCCCGTAACAACCCATGATATAGGGCTTTAGATTGCCGTCCTCAGCCAGGAAATTCGCATTCATGGTTTCACTATATTTTGTACCCAACTGAAAAACATGACCAATCTCGATCCCTCTTGCCTCTTTCAAAACCCCGCCGCAGACCGGACAGCCTTCACCGGCCCTGGTGACATGCAAATCGCCCCATTTGCCAATCTCGAAATCAATATCCCAATTGACATTGATCAAGTGTGCGTCTTTCTCATTGGCCCCGACAACGAAGTCCCGCATCATCCTCAACATTCCATCTGCAAAAATCGGAACGTTGTCCAAGCCAACCGGCCCAACGAAACCCGGCATCAAATCCGGGTAGACCGCAAAGTCTTTATCCGAAACAAACTCAATATCCGAAGCCGATGTTAGATCTGCCAGTTTTGCCTCGTTAACCTCTGTATCTCCCCTCACCAAAACAGCGATCAATTTCGAATCCGCTTTGTAAATAAGAGTCTTTACTATTCTGTCAGGAGCTACTTTTAGAAACCGGCTTACCTCATCAACCGTGCTGTGTCCCGGTGTCTCAATCTTTTGGATCTTCGACACCTTTGCGTCATCTGCATCATTCACTTGCTGTTCTTCAACTTTTCCTCCGGCCGTTTCCTGGTTCGCAGAATATGAGCATGCATCACAATATATAATCACATCCTCACCCGCATCGGCAACGACCATAAATTCTTGTGATACTTTGCCTCCGATAATCCCTGAAGCTGCTTCGACCACACGATACTCCAGCCCGCATCGCTCGATGATCCTTGCGTAAGCGGAAGACATCTTCTCGTAGGTCACCTGAAGATCCTCGACATTAGCGTGAAAGCTATACGCATCTTTCATAAGAAATTCCCGGCCACGCAAAAGCCCGAACCGGGGTCTTGTTTCGTCTCTAAACTTCACCTGGATCTGATAGAGAGTAAGCGGCAGCTGACGATAAGACCTTACTTCGCGCATGACCAAATCCGTTATGAGCTCCTCGTGAGTGGGACCAAGACAAAAATCTCTTCTTCCGCGGTCCTGAAGACGCATCATTTCCGGTCCGTATTGATCCCAACGGCCACTGGACTTCCAGAGGTCAGCCGGCTGAAGAGCAGGTAGCAGGACTTCCTGTGCGCCAATCCTATCCATCTCTTCCCGCACAATTTGCTCGACTTTGGCCAGGACCCTTTTCCCCAAAGGAAGAAACGAATAAATCCCTGCGGCTACCTTTCTCAATAGCCCGGCTCTGAACATAAGCTTATGACTGGCTATTTCCGCATCAGCCGGATCTTCTTTCAGTGTAGGAAAAAAGACTTCGGAAAGCCTCATATTTTATTGTCCTTTCTGCTCTTTTTAGCTAGCTTTTCCACTTCATCCATCAGTGATCTGACAAAGTCGGCTTCAACGACTTTTCTGATGGGTTCACCTTTGGCAAAGAGTAAACCGGACTTCTTGCCCATCGCGATGCCGATATCCGCCTCTCTGGCCTCTCCGGGGCCGTTTACCTCGCAGCCCATCACCGCAACCTTAATGGGGATCTTGTAGGCCAAAAGCCTCTCCTCGACGGTCTCGGCCAAAGAAATCAAGTCAATTTCGCATCTTCCACAGGTTGGGCAGGAAATTATCTCCGGTCCGACATTTCTTAGACCCAAAGCTCTAAGTATTTCATAGCCGACTTGCACCTCGCGAACTGGATCATGTGTCAGAGAGACTCTTATTGTGTCTCCGATTCCTTCTCGTAAAAGCACGCCTAATCCGACCGCTGATTTTATGGAACCTGACAGCAAGGTTCCCGCTTCAGTCACGCCCAGATGCAGCGGATAATTAACGAGGCCCGCAAGTTTTTCATAGGCTTCTATTGTAACCGAAACGGATGATGACTTCACGGAAACAACAATGTCGCAAAAATCCTGACCTTCGAAGAATCCGACAAATTCCAGCGCTGACTTTACCAGTGCCTCGGCTGGATTCTCTTCCGCCAAATGGCGGTATTTCTTATGCAGCGAGCCGGAGTTGACACCTATTCTAATCGGTATTCCTCTTTCTTTGGCTCCCGCAATGATTTGCTTGACTCGTTCAACATCCGCAATATTTCCCGGATTTATTCTGATTTTATCAGCACCGTTTTCTATCGCTTTCAAGGCCAGTTTCCAGTTGAAATGGATGTCGGCAACCAAGGGCACTTTGATACTCTTTTTTATCTCCTTCAAAGCTTCAGTTGCTTCATCATCCGGAACCGCAACTCGCAGGATATCACAACCGGCTTTTTCAAGCCTCTTAATCTGAGAGATTGTCTTCTCAATATCTTGAGTTTTGGTGTTCGTCATCGACTGAACAGCAATAGGAGCATCTCCCCCTATCATGACATTGCCGATTTTTACCTGACGCGACAACCGCCTCGTATTCATCTCATCTCCCTAAATTTGACACCGCCGGTCTGAGTGACCTTGGACTGAATCAAAGATGAAAGACCAAAAGTCCCTTCAGCAAGCTCCCTTCGGCGGGCTCAGGACAAGCAAAGTGACAAATCAAAGGTGCAAAACATTTTTGAGTTTTTATTTGTGTTTTTGATCTTTGATATTTGATCTTTGATATTTGTCAAGAACCATGTTCTGAAGACAAAAGGTCCCCGCAACTAAAACCTCATAACAGTCGGAATCAGTCTTTGGATATCAACGACCAGCAAGTAGATCATAAGCGAAATTAGCAGAAGGAATCCGACCGCCTGAATCCATAATAGTTTTTCTTTGTCAATTGGCTTCCTAATCACACCCTCTACGCCCAATAGCAGTATGCGGCCTCCGTCCAGGGGCGGCAAAGGAATAAGGTTGACCAATGCCAGCCCGATACTTATGAAAGCAAGGCTCTGAAGAAAAAAGATGTATCCGCGGTGCACTTCTTTTGTCAGCTCCTGGGTTATCCTGATCGGGCTGCCGAGCGAACTAAGAATCTGCCCGTTTGTCAAAAGACTATAGAGAGCCTGGACGATTCTGACAGTGGCAAGACCGCTTATTATGGCGCCCTGATAAACAGCCTTAAGCAAGCCATATCTTTCATTTACCAACTTGGTTTCGATGCCCAGAAAACCTTTTGAGTCTTTCTTTATCGGCTTCATCGAAAACCGAAGCCTTTCTCCGTCCCTTTGCGCGATTACCACTATCTTTTTGCCGGCAAGCTTCTGAATCAGGCCGGTTACTTCATCCCACTCTGAAACCGATCGCCCGTCAATCGAGACGATTTTGTCGCCCGCCTTGAGACCGGATTGCTCCGCCGGAAATCCCGAGATCGTCTTCTCTATTATGGTACTGGGCATAGGTATCCCGATGATGAAAATCGAGGCGATCAAAAAGATCGGCACAATCAGATTCATTATTGGACCCGCAAAGATTATGATCACTCTCTTCCACAACGATTGGGTCTCAAAAGCCTCTTTTTTCTCTTCCTCCGAAAGATCCTCCTTTTCAAGCGTGCTCACAAATTTGACGTATCCGCCTATCGGGAGAACGGTCACTCCATACTCCGTACCGCGCCACGAGACCTTGACTATTTTGAAACTGGGGAGACCCAACATAAACTCCTTGACCCTAACACCCAGAAGTTTCGCGGCTATGAAATGCCCGAATTCATGAGCAGCCACTATCATCCCTATGCTAAAGATAACCAACAATACAGCCAGCATGTACGCCTACCTTCCGGAGTCAATGCAAAATGTAAACTGCAAAATGAAAAAGTCAAAATGTCTTTTGATTTGGGCTCGAAAATTATGCATTTTGCTTGTCCTGAGATTTGCCGAAGGGCACTTTGAAATTTGCATTTTGCCTTTATCTTCCTTGATCTCTGATCAACTCTTTGGCCTTTTGACGAGCCCACTCTTCAGCCTGCTTTAGAATATTTACACCCTCGGGCTTGCTTGGATCATGTGAATCGATCACAGTTTCAATTATTCGGGGAATTGCCGTAAAAGCAATCTCCTGCTTCAGGAATGCAGCCACCGTCTCCTCATTTGCCGCATTTAAAACCGCCGGATAAGTCTTACCCGCTTTGCCCGCCTCAAAAGCATACTTGAGACAAGGGAAATTATCAAAATCCGGTGCTTCAAAAGTCAAGGTACCCAGTTCAACAAAGTTGATGCTCGGTAGCGGTGAATCGAGTCTTTCCGGAAATGAAATAGCATACTGGATGGGAATTCTCATGTCTGTCTGCCCAAGATGAGCCTTTATGGAGCCGTCTCTGAATTCAACCATCGAGTGAATAATGCTCTGAGGATGGACTACCACTTCGATTTGTTCATAATCCACCCCAAAGAGAAAGTGCGCCTCAATAACTTCTAACCCCTTATTCATTAAGGTAGCGGAGTCTATCGATATCTTCTTGCCCATGTTCCACCGGGGATGAGCCAGAGCTTCTTCCGGGGTAACCTTGTCCAAACTCTCTATTTTCCTATTCCTAAAAGGGCCGCCTGAACCTGTTAAAATGATCCTTTTTAGATTCTTCGGATCCTCGCCGGTCAGACACTGAAATACAGCATTGTGCTCACTATCTACGGGAATTATGGAAGTTCTGTGCTTCTTTAGCTCTTTCCTTACCAACTCTCCGCCAACAACCATCGATTCTTTGTTGGCCAGCGCCAGCGTTTTTCCGGCTCTGATCGCTGCAAGGGTCGAATCAAGCCCGACCGAGCCGACCAGGCCGTTGACCACAATATCCACATCCTCGGATTCCACCAGACCAATCAAGCTCTTCAAACCGCTCGCAACAGTTACACAGCCGTCGAATCCCGACTGAATGGCTTTCGCGGAATTCTCGTCCGTGACCGCAACAGCTTCGGGAGCAAAATCTCTTATTTGACTGGTTAATAGCTCGACGTTTTGATGAGCAGAGAGAGATACAATCCTGAAAAGTTCAGGGTGATTCTTGACAATATCTAAGGTCTGCCTTCCGATTGAGCCGGTCGATCCCAAAACACACAGTCTTTTCAATGAAAATTCAACCTATCTTTAGTTTTTTTCTCCGTTTAGCGGACAGACTTGTTTATCTGACTCTACAAAATCGCTCTAAATAAATAATAAGCAATCGGGGCGGTGAATAAAAGACTGTCGAATCTGTCCAAAACACCGCCGTGTCCGGGAATCCGGGAACTCGTGTCTTTAATTCCGGCTTCCCTCTTCAGTTTCGACTCCGCCAAGTCGCCGAAGGGAGAAATTAGTCCGACAACAAGGCCCAAAAGTATTCGATGGCTCAAGGAAAACCAGGGAATAAAAAAGATAGAGCAGAGCAACAGGATAGTGACCAATGCCGCGATAATCGCTCCTTCCCATGTTTTTCCGGGACTTGTTTGAGGAGCAAGCTTTCTTCGCCCCAAGACACTGCCCGCAGCATAAGCAACAATGTCATATACCCAAATTGAGATAAAGATCAGCAGGACGACTATCGGTCCTTGCGAATTCATTTCTCTGATTAGGATCAGATAACTGAATAAGAATCCAACGTAAAGGCTCCCGAATAGCGTTATCGCTATGTCCGAAAGGTCGTTCTTTCCCGGGGCAAAGAATTGTGCGGCCAAGATCAAAATCAGAATGAAGGCAAGGGTAAGAGTAAGACCGCGTTCTCCGCACAACAATGCCGCCAAACAAAATGAAGCACCTCCGAGCATTCCCAGAGATACAATCGGATGCTTATCCAGCTTCCCGGCTATGGAATAGAACTCATCGAGGCCGGCCAGGACAAGAATGACAGTCAGGACAAAAAAAGGGACTTTCCCCAAGAACAGGAAGCCTATTAGAATCGGGACACCAATCAACGTGCTTAATATTCTCGCCTTTAGCATATGCTTCCTTCAAGAAACTATAACAGATTCCAGAGCAGTTGGTTGTCGGTTGTGATTGTCGATTCGCATGAACCTAGAACAGCAAACCGCTGATGGCCCCTATCGAGCTTCGAGTTTCGAGCATCGAGTATCCCTCTTTTCAATCTGCTTCCAGTCCGCCAAAACGTCTCTTTCTCTGCTGAAAATCGTAGATCGCCTCAAGGAAGTCTTTCCGGGAAAAGTCGGGCCATAAAATGCGAGTAACCCACAATTCAGTATATGCAATCTGCCAGAGCAGAAAATTGCTTATCCTGTATTCACTACTTGTCCTTATTAGAAGCTCCGGATCAGGTTGGCCCGCAGTATATAGAAAGGAGCTGAACATATTAAAATCAATTGCAGCCGGATCAATCTCGCCGCCTGCGGCTTTTTCAGCCAAGCTTCTGACAGCATCAAGAATCTCTGTTCTTCCCCCGTAATTTAACGCTACGTTTAAGAAAAGTTTCTTGTTGCCTGCCGTGCGCTCAATTGCTTCGCCAAAAGTCCTCTGGGTAGAAACAGGAAGTTCGGCCATGCGGCCAATCACATTTAGCCTGACTCCGTTTGTGTCAAGTTCATCAATCTCTTGCTTAAGCCGCTCCTCAAACAGCTGCATTAAACCGGCGACTTCTTGTGCGGGTCGCCTCCAGTTCTCAACCGAAAACGTGTAGAGAGTCAAGTACTTAACCCCTATTTCCGGCGCTGAACGGACAACTTCTCTAATTGCCTGGGCTCCTGCTCTATGCCCTGCAATTCTCGGAAGCCCACGCTTATTTGCCCACCGGCCGTTGCCATCCATGATGATCGCGACATGAACCGGAACCTTGCTTTTATCAATCCTATCTATAAAAAAATCTTCGCGAGACCGTTTTTGAAAAAAGGTGCGAAGACTTTTAGAAAGACCCGGAGAAAGATCTGGCACTATCAAATCTCCTCTCGCGCAGGCTCATAAGAGATCGAAGCAGGTGAAAAAGTCACTTGATCAGACTTCCATTATCTCTTCTTCTTTAGTCTTTAACATTTCATCAAGCTCGGAAATGTATTTATCCGTAAGTTCCTGAATCTTGTCCTGCGCTCGCTTCAAATCGTCCTCTGAAATTTTCTTCTCTTTTTCGAGATGCTTGAGATGATCGTTGGCTTCCCGACGGACATTTCTTATGGCAACCCGTCCGCCCTCAGCCATTTTCTTGACAAGTTTCACCATCTCTTTTCGTCGCTCTTCGGTCAGAGGAGGAAAAGGCAGCCGGACGATCTTTCCATCATTGGATGGAGTAAGTCCGAGATCCGATTGGAGAATCGCTTTCTCGATGCTTGGGATTGCACTCTTATCCCAAGGTTGGATCACAATAAGCTGCGGCTCGGGAACCATTATGCTGGCAACGGTTTTTAACGGCGACTTAGTTCCATAATAATCAACAACAACTCTATCAAGGATTGAAGCAGAGGCCCTTCCTGTGCGGATAGTCATAAACTCGGCGCCAACGGCCAAGACCCCCTTCTTCATCTTATCCAAAGCCTCATTTGTAATTTTTGAAATATCGTCACTCATTGCGTTGACCTCTCACAATTGTTCCAATTTTTTCGCCTATCAAAACTCTCTTTATGTTTCCTTTTTGAGCCAGATTAAAAACGACTATAGGAAGATTGTTGTCCATGCACAGAGAGATAGACGTCGCGTCCATAACTTTCAGGCCCTTATTTAAAACGTCTATGTATTTCAATTCCGCGAATTTCTTGGCGTCAGGGTTGACTTTCGGGTCTGCGTCATAAACTCCGTCGACCTTGGTGGCCTTTAGAATCGCCTCTGCGTTAATCTCAAGAGCCCGGAGCGCAGCCGCTGTGTCGGTGCTGAAATACGGGTTACCCGTTCCTGCCGCAAAAATGACGACCCGGCCTTTTTCGAGATGCCTGACCGCTCGCCTTCTAATGTATGGCTCAGCCACTTCGCGCATTTCAATTGCTGTCTGGACCCTGGTAAAAGCACCTTTCTTTTCCAGGGCATCTTGAAGGGCCAGAGCATTCATGACCGTCGCAAGCATTCCGATATAATCCGCCGTTGCTCTATCCATCCCTCTATTGCTGCCGGCAATGCCCCGGAAGATATTTCCGCCACCCACAACAATTGCTATTTCCATACCGTCCCGTTGCAGTTCAGCAATTTGCCCGGCAATTGACTGCATGACATCGGGATCAATGCCGTAACCCTGAGAATTAACCAGAGCTTCCCCGCTAAGTTTAAGCAAAATGCGCTTGTAGCAAAAAACCGGCACTAAATTTCTCCCACTTTTTATTATACTAATTTCAGATCTTTGTTATGCAGGCACTTGTTGGCATGACTTTACTCAGAAGCTTCTCCGAGCTGAAAACGGACAAAACGACTAATAATGATGTTTTCACCAAGCTTAGAAGCTAAATCACCCAAATAATCTTCAATTGTAATCTCAGGATTCTTAACAAAAGACTGCTCAATCAAGCAAACCGCCTGGTAAAATTTGACCAGTTTCCCTTCAACAATTCTTTCCGCTATCTTCTCAGGCTTTCCCTCTGCCATAGCCTGAGTCTTGTATATCTCCTTCTCACTTTCGATTTTGTCTTCAGGAACATCTTCTCGCCTTACGTAGGAGGGATTAGCAGCTGCAATCTGCATAGCGACATCGTGAGCAAACTGCTTGAATTCCCCGTTCCTGGCCACAAAATCAGTTTCGCAATTCACCTCTACGAGGACGCCGATCTTCCCTTCGCCATGAATATAGGAATCAACCAGACCCTCTTTCGCAACCCGGGCGGATCTTTTCTTGAGATCTGCAAGCCCTTTTTGGCGCAAGATTTTTGTCGCCTCGGTCACGTCGCAATTGGCCTCGGCGAGAGCCTGCTTGCAGTCCATCATGCCGGCGCCGGTTAGTGCCCTTAATTCCTTTATCAGTTCAACCGAAATTGCCATTTAATATCACGCCTCAACTTGAAAATTTAATTTTCCACCAAATCCAGCTCTTCTTCCTCTTTGTCGGAAGCCCTTGAAGCTCTCCCCTCAATCACCGCGTCCGCCAAGATCCTGGTAATCAAAGTAACAGCCCTTATGGCATCATCGTTACCCGGAATTATGTAATCAACTTCATCCGGATCACAATTGGTATCTACAATTCCGATAATCGGTATTGCCAAACGTCTTGCTTCCTTCAAAGCAATTCTTTCTTTTCTCGGATCAATTATGTAGATTGCCTCCGGCAACTTCTCCAGCTTCCTTATGCCGCCTAAATTGCGCTCAAGCTTAACATA
>Ga0214473_10000911_pt1 | contig 40369 bp, 38 predicted proteins | sample RVTome_7_FD_203509 | JGI IMG/M metagenome (GOLD analysis project Ga0214473, IMG submission 203509) | Soil microbial communities from uranium-contaminated site in the Upper Colorado River Basin, Wyoming, United States - RVT98D197 | ecosystem: Environmental > Terrestrial > Soil > Contaminated >...
TTTTGTTCGGTCTGTTGGGGACAAGGTAACCTCAGACGTCATACGTCGATACATAAAGTATCAGCACCACGAGCAGTTGAGTTTTGATTTTTAATGCCCCGCAGCTCTGCTGCGGGGTAATTTACTTTTGTCATTTTTTTCTGCTGATCTTTAGCAAAGAGTGGACAAGATAGGATAAATTTTAGTTTTCACTTTTGAGATGTTGGTGAGGGTGGAAAGGGCGGCTATATTGTAACCTGTTAGAAATGAAGAAGATAATGGAAACAACCACCCAGGTATTAGGCATTGGAGAAGTACCAACTATACCAGGCAGTGCAGCGAAGCTTATCAGGAAAGTAAGGTCGAAAACTCGTTAACCATACTCAACCGAAGACAAGATCAGGATCGTATTGGAGGGATACCCCAAGGGGATTCCTGTTTCCGATCTTTACAGGAGAGAAGGGATCTGCTTTGCCTAGTATTATTCTTGACTCAAGGACTTTATAAAGGCAGGGAAAGCCAGTCTAAAAGGAGACAGTTTCCGTGACCTGTATGACTCCATGGGATTATACAGAATACCTTTAAACGTTCCATGGACTCAAACTGCTAAAGCCCCTGGGAGAAGATGATTGGAAAGCCAAACATGGAAAAACTGGTTTAGGGGGACATCCTATATTGTTCCTGTCAAGAGGGAAAACGAAAATATTTTATCTTTTATAAAAACAGCACTGCCTCAACCCCTCCACCATCACCCGGGCTTCATGGTCTACCCCAGGCACTACGGTCACAACCAATCGACTCTCCCGCCTTCTCCCAGACCCCCTCTAAGCGCCTCCTCTGGTCCATCCTGATCCGTCGGGACGTCACCCGCTGGATAAAGGGCTCCACGTCTAATTCCGTAATTTGGGAGGGAGGAAAACACCACCTCACAATCCCCAAACCCTCTGTCTCCGATCGCCCATAGTGGCTATCCATCTCCGGAAAATACTGCGCAATCAGATGATTCCGAATTCTTACCCTATAGCCCTGCTCTTGCTTCTTGAGCCGCCTCTTTAACAAGAGCAATCCCCGTAACCCCCTTAACTCTGCCGATGGACTCATAATATAAATAGTGTAATCCCAAAATGATAATGTCCTAATTGACCAATTTAGAAATGTCCTCATTTGGAGATGTCATAATGTTCTTTTGCGAAGGAGGGCATGATTATGGTACGTCAGGGAGAATTGAAGCGTTTACACGTTATCCAGAAGGTTTTGGAGAGGGGTATCAAGCAAGGAGAGGTAGCAGAGACCCTTTTTTTGAGTGGTAGGCAAATTCGGAGGATTGTGAAGCGGATAAGGAATGAAGGCAATAAGGGGGTCATACACAAATCGAGAGGGAGGCCATCAAACCGGAGGATATCCCATAAGATTAAAGACAGAGTCATTGGACTTTACCGGGCACAGTACAAGGGTTTTGGGCCGACCCTGGCCTTGGAGAAGCTTCTGGAAAGGGATCGGATCGAGATCAGTGATGAGACCTTACAGGGGTGGCTGATCGAGGCGGGGGATTGGAAGAAGAGCCGCAAGAGAGGGAAGCATCGTCAGTGGAGGGAGCGGAAGCATTACTTTGGGGAGATGGTACAGATGGATGGGGCCCATCACGCCTGGTTTGAGGACAGAGGTGGCCCCTGTGTTCTGATGAGCTATATCGACGATGCTAACGGGGAGGTCTTTGGAAGGTTTTATGGGTACGAGGGGACGATCCCGGCGATGGAGAGTTTTAAGCGTTATATTAGGAAGCGCGGATTACCGCTGAAGGTCTATTTGGATAAGCATTCGACCTATAAATAGACGGCCAAGCCTTCGATTCAGGACGAATTAAACGGCGTGGAGCCGTTGAGTGAGTTTGAGAGGGCCTTAAAAGAACTGGGGGTGGAGGTTCAGTCATGGCCATTCCCCGCAGGCCAAGGGGAGGATTGAGCGGCTTTTTAGGACGTTTCAGGACAGAGCGCTCAAGGAGATGCGTTTAAGAGGGATCGGGACGATAGAGGAAGGCAACCAGTTCTTAGAGGGGTATCTTCCTCTCTATAACAAGAGGTTCTCGGTGTGTCCCAGGGAAAAGGAGGATTTTCATAGGCCCTTAGCGAAGGGACTGGACCTGGATGCAATCTTATGCATTAAGACAGAGAGATCTCTGAGAAATGACTTTACCGTGGCTCATAACAGGAAGCTCTATCAGGTTGAGGATGCAATCCATGCCTCCAAGGTGATGGTCCAGGACCGAATCGATGGCTCAATCCGCATCTATCACAAAGACCGAGTCCTGAGAGTTAAACAAATTACCGAAAGGACTGTAAGGGAGAAACCCCATCGGGTGGTTCGGAGGGCAAGGAAGACTTATAGGCCTCCAGCGAGTCACCCCTGGAGAGGTTTCAAGTTTGGTAAGCATCGATATGAACGAGAAAAACCCATGGAATCTCAACTTTGAAAACAGGACATTTCTACTTTGGTAAAAACAGGACATTTCTAAATTGGCTTGACAAGTGGGAAAAATAAATTGCAAACGGATGTGTATGAAAGTATAATATTGACTAAAAGAGAGGTTCTTTCAATGGTGGAAAGAAGTCTAAATCGGTTGAGGCAACCCGAAGAAGCTCTGTAGTTCATGCACAGTTGCCGCAGTTCATCAAAGGAGGAAAACATGCCTGATACATCTGGGGCACGCAGGATGGGGTGGATTCCGGATTATCCGGATTTCAGGGACTACACGGAAAAGACAGATGAAGTTAAATCAATCCTCAGTTCCTCAAGGGGGCTATCAAAAGCCAAAGGTCTGCCTGTATCTATCGATCTCAGAGAATGGTGCTCACCCATTGAAGATCAAGGTTCGATTGGTTCCTGCACTGCCCATGCGGGAGCCGGAGTCATTGAATATTACGAGAGGAAATCCTTTAAAAGACACATTGATGCTTCGCGGCTTTTTCTCTATAAGGTGACCCGGAATCTGATGAAGATGAAGGGGGATACAGGGGCCTACCTCCGATCGACCATGGGAGCCATGGTCCTCTTTGGAGTTCCCCCTGAAGATTACTGGCCCTATGCCGATGTTGAAAAGAGATTTGACCTGGAGCCTCCTGCCTTCTGTTACGCATACGCCCAGAATTATCAGACGATTAAATATTATAGGCACGATCCCCCAGGGACGAAGGCAGACGGGGTCCTTCGAGAAGTGAAGGTCTCTCTTTCAAAAGGCCACCCGGTGATGTTCGGGTTTACGGTTTATAATTCTATGGAGCAGGCCGAAAGCACAGGAAGAATTCCTTTTCCGTCTCAAAAAGAGAAGATTGAAGGAGGCCATGCGATAGTTGCAGTGGGTTATGATGATAAAATGAAAATCAAAAATAAATACGGAAAGGTCGAAACTACCGGAGCGCTTCTCATCCGAAATTCCTGGGGAAAGCAGTGGGGAGAAAAAGGGTACGGATGGTTTCCTTATGAGTATGTCCTGAAAGGACTTGCAGAAGATTTCTGGTCTATTCTCAAGAAGGAGTGGGTCGATACAGGGGAATTTAAAGAGTAAACTCCGTTAGATGTGTAAATCTTAAAGTTACATTTAAAAGGGAGGAAGTGTGGTTTCAACTCTTTACCATCAAAGAAAGGTTTTTTTGTTTCGCAAAATATGGTATATAACTTGTATGTCGAAATGAGCTACGGAGGAGGCACATTGATGGACTTTTTCAATAAGAGAAGATTCGTTTATGCTTTGATCATTCTTTTTTGCTTTATACTTTCCGGTTTGTCGGGTTGCAGCAAGGAAGCGAAAAAGGAGAAGCACTGGAAGAGGGGAGAGAAGTATTTTTCAGAGAATAAGTTCAGGGAAGCGATCATCGAATACAAAAATGTCCTCCAGATCGATCCGAAAGATTCAAACGTTCGTTACAAATTAGGGCTGTCTCATTTAAGGGTAGGGCAATTTCGGGAGGCGTTTTCTGAATTTTCAAAATGTGTGGAATTGAATCAGGATCAAATTGATGCCCGCCTCCAGTTAGGGAATCTCTATCTCCTGTCGAGGGATAAGGACAAAGCAAAGGAACAGGTGGAACTGGTCCTTGCAAAGGATCCGAATAATACTTCCGGCCGTCTCTTAATGAGCTCAATTTACATGATCGAAAAAGAGCCGGAGAAAGCCATTTCAGAGGCAAAAAAGGCCATTGAAAAGGATCCGAAAAATATTGACGCCTACCTCCATTTAGCCAACCTTTATCTCATGAAAAAGGATATGGTTCGGGCAGAGCAGACATTCAAAGAGGCGATTCAGGCAGACGAGAAATCGACCCGGGCGCGTTATGCCCTGGCAGAGTTTTATCGGAGAACCGAAAAGGCAGACCTGGCTGAGGGTGAATTGATGGAGGTGGCTAAAATCAATCCCAAAGACCCAGACGCCTACACCGCCCTCGGAAATTTTTATACCTCCTTAAAACGGATGGAAGATGCGGAGAAACAGTTTATCAAATCCATCGAAGTGGATCCCAAGAAAGTCTTTTCTCATATCCATCTGGGAGACTTCTATTTAGTCTGGGGTAAAAAAGAGAAGGCTATTGATGCCTACCAGAAGGCGTTCGAGGTGGATTCGAAAAATATTCCTGCGAGGGCTAAACTGGCTGAAGTCCACCTCAATGAAAATAAGTTTGATAAAGCCTCTGAGATCGTCGCAAAGATCCTGGAGATTAATCCGAAAAGTCATGAAGGAATATTCCTCAAAGGCCGGCTCCATCTGGCCAAGAGGGAATTCAACGAGGCCATTGATTTATTTCAGTCTTACCTCAAAGATAACCCAAAATCTTTTATGGTCCATCACTTCCTTGGCCTTGCCCATCTCGGCAACAGGGATATCCAGCAGGGAAAGACGGCGCTTGCCGAGGCAGTCAAACTGAATCCCAATTGGATTGAAGGGAGATTGCTGCTTGCAGATATCCATCTCAGGACAGGGGCTTTAGATTTAGCCGTTGAGGAAGCACAGGAGATTTTGAAACGAGACCCTAAATCGATCCAGGCCCATCTGATCCTTGGAAATATCTATCTCCTGAAGAGGGATATCCCGAAAGCCAGCAAGTCTTTTGAAGAAGTCATTCAGATCGCGCCCAATAATCCAATCGGATATTACCACAAAGGCCGAGTCCTTCTGGCGCAGAAAAAAGAGAAGGAGGCGTTGGTTCAATTAGAAAAGGCTCTATCCTTCCAGCCGAATTTTTTAGAGGCACTTAATCTTATTGCCGTCGTCTACATGAACCAGAAAGAGAACAAGAAGGCATTGGAGAGGGTGGAAGCACAGATTAAGGCTTCTCCTCAAAATCCTTTTTTTTACAATATGCTGGGTCGTCTTTACGAGGTGAATAAGGAGGCGGGCCAGGCAGAAACGAATTATAAAAAGGCGATCGAACTCAATCCCAATGTTGCAGGATTTCATACCTCCCTTGCCAGTTTCTATATCCGGCAGAATTTAACGGAGAAGGCCATCGAGGAATATAATGCCGCTCTCCAGAAGGCGCCAGATTCCCTTTCTGCTCTCATGGGATTAGGCATTATCTACGATACTCAAAAGAAGTATGAGAAAGCCAAGGAATACTATCAGAAGGCCCTGAAAATTAATCCTAAATTCGCCCCTGCGGCCAATAACCTTGCCTATCTCTATGCGGAGAAGGGTGAGAATATTGATGAAGCCCTGAATTTAGCTCAAGGCGCCAAGGAACAGTTTCCGGATGACCCCCACATCTCGGATACCCTCGGATGGGTTTATTACAAAAAGAATATCTTCACCCGTGCGATTACTTATTTTAAAGAGGCGAATGAAAAAATTACGGACAATCCTGCCATGCGATACCATCTTGGGATGGCTTACTTTAAAAATGGGGATAACGAAAATGCAAAGAGGGAGCTGAAAAAAGCCCTTGAATTGGACGCTAAGTTTGCAGGAGCCGAAGAGGCGAAGGGTGTGTTAGAGAAATTAAAGTAATTTTTAAGCTTGAGAACCCTTTGCGTGCCCTGAACGGAGTCCTCTTTTGGCCCAAGCACCTCCTCAATCCTGATTGAGATTCCTCATAAACTCGATCCTCCTCCAGACCGTGAAGCTTCCCATCTCGATATCCAGACCTTTTTTGATGCCGGATAGGAAAACATTTTCACTTTTTAGTGGTAATCCATCGGGACTTTTAGGAAATAATTTTCCATTTTTAAGAATCTTAAAGTATCCAGAATGAATGGATAATATAATGATTATAAATAGTTACGATCCAACTAAAAATGTGGTATCAAAATTGCTTTATAGGGAGGGCAAGAAATTAAAAAAATATGAAAAATAATTCTATTTTTAATGCCCAAAACGATTTATTCCATTCTATTTTTCCTCAATCCGACAAAGATGATCCTGTCTCACTCGAATTAAAAAAACTGATGATATCAAATGAACCGCATGGTTCATTCAAATTCTCTCTTCTCATCGAATTGGTTCAACGCATTGACCATTCACTGGAATCCATCAAATATTTTACACGAATATCCCAAGGAAAATTTATGGATAAGACCTTCGATGATCATTTTCAGCATATTTTCAATGAGGAGATCGGGAAGGTCGATCTGGTCCTGAGCTCTGTTCTGAATTACCTCAAGGTCAATTCCACAGAAACAAAAATAAATACGGTACACGCTCTCATCGAAAATGTGCTAAAGAATAACCAAACTCAAATGGATGAAAAGAAGATTCGAGTTTTTAAAAAATTTAAAGAAGACCTTCCCGAAACCATCACTCCAGATGAACATTTGAAATATATTTTAGACTCTACCCTTAAGTATGCAATAAGATGGATGCCTATCAATGGAGGGGTTGGCTTTATGACCAGATTGTTTATCAATCAGAAGCAGCCTGGAGAGGTCAGCGCCCCATCCTTCGGGGAAGGAAAATATATTGAAATATCGATCCTCTTTGATGGTTATAGAAAAACGATAGAGCAATTTGAGCACATCTTAAAAGACCCCTCCCCAGAAAAGAAAGAAACCCTCGATTTTGAGTTAAGACTAATTGACGAAATGGTCAAAAAAAATCAAGGGATGATGGAATTTGGAATAGATGGCCAAAAGGGAAGGACATTAATCACTTTAAGATTTCCAGTGGAGAGAAGAAAGGTCGTTTATTATCCATCGATCAATTAAAGGATAGGAGATATGGAACATATGTTGGCCTATGAATTCTACTATCACGATCATACCAACCAACATCAATTAATTGGGATTCTTCCCGAAAGAAGAAAGGACCTGCAACGAATCACCCCGGAATCGATAATGAATTGGGTGAAAAAGCTTTTAGGGAGCGAATGGGATATGGGCAGAATTGATTTTGTTGAAGTTACTATCAACAAGATGACAGGTGAAATGATTGAATCCAAACAGAATGTTAACGATTTGGAAGAAAAGAAAAAATATTGATCGTCCCTTCGTAAGATCAGTGATTGATTGCGTCAGCGGTCTCCTCCTCATGAAAATATTCTGACTCTAATCACTTAAAACCTCCATCCAATGCCCCGTTCTGAATTGCAAAAGTTCTTGACATAAAACAGAATATTTTCATAAGATGAACTAATTCGTCCGGAAGAAAAGAATTTTAAAGGAGAAATAAATTTGGCATCTGTGATTCAGACAGTAAGACTATAGACCTCCGACATTAGACTGAAGAGTAGAAATAGCCAGGGATGACACAAAGATAAAGGATTGGCAGATAGCAGTGAAACTGGCACTGTTGGTCTATAAGAAAAAATTTCAAAAGAGTGAAATATATAATTAATTTCAAATATTAGAAGAGCCTGATGTCTAACGTCTAAAGTCCAGTGTCTGAATTGCAAATCAGGCATCAATATTATTGCTAATAGATAAAATTTATTTTAAATATTCTCTACGAATTTTGGGATGGATGTTGCCCCTGTAGCTCAGGTGGATAGAGCAACGGATTCCTAATCCGTGTGCCGCCCGTTCGAGTCGGGCCAGGGGCGCTTCTTAGATTCAAGATTCTATCAAATTCTATTGCGGTCTCTATCTATAATTCCTTCTGAAATTATTTGGCATATTAATTGCTTAATTAAAGATCAGTTAATTCAAATTTACAAAATCTCAATTTTTACGAAGGTATAAAAAATGGAATCTGCCCAGAATGGCCAGTTTGAGAGACGGGAAAATCCGAGAATCAATCTGGAAACGAAGATATCCATACGAACTTCTGATATGGAAACTTTAATGCTTGGATGGGTTCAGAATATATCCCGGGGCGGATTTAAATTAAAAAGTGATAACCCATTAATAACTAAAGATATTTTTCGTTCAGGAAAAGAAATATTCTTTGAGACGTACGAAGACTTTTTTAGGTTGAAAGGAAGGGGAGAAGTTATCTGGGCGTCTCTGAGAGAGAATGAGGCAGGTATTAAGTTTGACGATCTTGACCAGAAAGGCAAGAAGTTCCTTGACGATTTTTTGGGGATGTTTTAATCTTTTTTTAAATCTTTCGCTTTTAAAAAATATTGGATAAATTGTCATTATATGCAAATTTTGCATACCTCTATCTCTCCATATCATTCTCAATAAAATCACCTGTTTCTCTCTCTAAAAAATATATCTTTGCCAAGTTCGCCGGGGAGTGTTATGATGGCATTTAACTTAATCATAACACCCATCTATGAATGCTGAAATCATTGCCATCGGATCAGAACTTCTCTTAGGGCAAATCGTCGATACCAATACTTCCTATATTGCCAGACGATTAGCAGAAAATGGAGTGGAGCTTGTTCAGACAGCGACCGTTGGAGACACCCTTCAACGGATCAAGGAAGTCATAAGGGAAGCCGTAGCCAGATCTCAAATCGTTATCACCACCGGAGGTATCGGTCCGACCGAGGATGATCTAACCCGTGAAGCTGTTGCGGAAGTCTTTAACCGTCCGCTTCTATTCCAGCCCGATCTCATGGAACAGATCGAGGTTTTATTCAAAAGGCGTGGCTTCCGTATGACGGAAAACAACCGAAAACAAGCTTTCATACCGGAAGGGGGAATTCCTATTGAAAACCCGAAGGGGACGGCTCCCGGGTTTATCGTGGAATATTTCAATGGAGCCATCATCTCCATCCCTGGCGTTCCCTCAGAGATGGAATATTTGATGGAAACTTCAGTGATTCCTTACCTGAGAAGACGATTTGAAATGCAGAGCGAGGTCATTCAATATAAGGTCCTGCGTGCCTGCGGCCTCGGAGAGAGCGCCATCGGTCTTCAGATCAAAGACCTGATGAGGGAGAGCCTGAATCCATCGGTGGGAACCCTTGCCTCCATCGGAGATATTAAGATCAGGATCACGGCCAAAGCAGACAGTCCCATTCAGGCAACATCCCTCATCGAGAAAATGGAAAAAGAGATCAGGGATCGCCTCGGATCTCTGATCTACGGCGTGGATGATGAAACCCTTCATGGAAATGTTATGAAGGAAATGGAAAGGTTCAACATCACGCTATCGGTCGTTGAAACCTTCACGGGTGGTCTCATCTCCCATAAGTTAACCGGCACGGGAAGCCATTCCTTATTCCAGGGAATGATTCTTCCAACAGAAAGATCCCAATCCGGTTTTTTAAAAATTTCAGAAGATGAGTTCCATTCCCTTCAAAAAAATCCCCAGACACTTGCCGACCGGCTTGCATTAAAGGTAAAAGAGGAATTTAAGGCGAACCTTGGGCTTGCCATGCATGGGAAAATTGCCGAAGAGCAGGGCAGGGGGGAATACCGTGTGGAGGCCTTTTATGCCCTTTCCACCGAAAATGGAATAGAAAAACAAGAATATTCCCTGGGAGGTGAGCTCTGGATGGTCCGTGAACGAGCGTCCATTATCGCCATCGATATACTGAGAAAATATCTCCTGAAAATGACAGTCTTATAGTGGCGGTCCTGTGTGGTCGCCAATCTGAGAACTCTAAAATAAAATCCCCTTCATTTATGGCAAGAAAAACCATCCAATGCCCCAGTTGTAACTATGAGATCGAACTCTACCAAAACCCTTTGCCAACGGTTGACATCATCATCGAGATCGAATCAAAGGGTATCGTTCTTATAAAAAGAAAAAATCCGCCTTATGGATGGGCCCTCCCGGGAGGATTCGTAGACTATGGAGAATCTTTGGAAGAAGCTGCCATCAGGGAAGCGAAAGAGGAGACAGATTTAGATGTAAAACTTAACAAACAACTTCATACCTATTCCGATCCGAAAAGAGATCCAAGAAACCATAGCATTTCAACGGTTTACATAGCAAAAGCTAAGGGCAGACCTCAGGCGAAAGATGATGCCATTGAAATCGGCATTTTTAATGAATCGAACCTGCCCGAGGAGATCGCCTTTGACCACCGCTCGATCCTCGAGGATTATTTTAAACAAGCTTTCTGAGTGCTTCCTCAATCCGATTCAGGCCTTCCTTAATATCTTCCATAGAAGTCGCATAAGAAAGCCTCTCGAAGGGGTCGGCTCCGAATTCAACGCCCGGGACAACGGCTACTCGTGCTACATCCAAGAGGTAATCGGCGAGCTCAGTTGAGTTGGCAATCTTCTTTCTCTGGTAGGACTTCCCATAATAAGAAGAGAAATTGGGAAAGACATAGAAGGCACCAATGGGCTTAAAACAGGCGACTCCGGGGATTTTATTGAGACGATCCACAATATAGTTCCGCCTCTCCTCAAAGGCAGTCACCATTTTGAAAACTTCTTCCTGGGAGCCTGCAAGAGCCTCCACAGAAGCCTTCTGTGCAATCGAAGTGGGGTTGGAGGTGCTCTGACTCTGGATATTGCTCATCGCAGAGATGATCTCCTCGGGCCCTGCCGTATAACCGATCCTCCATCCTGTCATCGCATAGGTTTTGGCGACCCCGTGGACAATAATCGTCCTCTTCTTGATCTCTTCGCTTAGAGAAGCGATGCTGACGACTTTGAAATCATCATAGACGATCTTCTCGTAGATTTCGTCGGAGATGACGAAGAAGTGATGCGAAAGGGCAATCTCCGCAATCTTTTGAAGTTCTTCTTTCGCATAGGCGCTTCCGGTCGGGTTGGAAGGGCTGTTGATGATTAAGGCTTTCGTCTTTGGAGTAACGGCCCCTTTCAGATCCTCCATCGATAATTTGAACCCATTCTCTTCCCTTGTTTCAACGATGATGGGAGTGGCTCCGGCCAGAGCGACCATTGGAGGATAGGATACCCAGTAAGGAGCCGGAACGATCACTTCATCTCCTGCATCGAAAATGGCCTGTGCCAGGTTGTAGAAGGAATGCTTGCCACCGCAGGAAGCAATAATTTCAGATCGTTTGTAGGTTAGTCCATTGTCCCTTTGAAATTTTTTGATAATCGCATCCTTTAGATCATCCGTCCCGCCGACAGGAGTATATTTTGTAAATCCCTCTTCAATCGCCTTTATGGCTGCCGCCTTTATGTTCCGAGGAGTGTCGAAGTCAGGCTCCCCGGCGCCAAAGCTGACGACATGAATTCCCTGCGTCTGCATCGATTTTGCCTTAGCATTGATGGCAAGGGTAGGGGAGGGTTTTAAACTTTTAGCTCTATTCGATAGAACGGACATTTTGATGCCTCCTTGAATGGATTCAGGGCTTGAAAAGGATCTCTGAGACCCGGTTGATTTTTTCCACTCCCTTGATTTCATGGGGGAGAAGGGGAAGCTCAATCAGCCTAATTCGTGGAGCGTATTGATCCCTCAGGATCCTGATGTAATTTTGCTGCATCTCCTTTCTCGTCTTATGAAACTCACAATCAGCTTCCTGAATCACATAATTAATAATCAAATGATTGACCCTGAGCTGGTATTCGTCAAAATCTCGAATGATCCTCTCGGTCTGCCTTACGCCCAGCGCCTCGGGAATGGTAACGATGATAAAATCTGTCTTCTGGGTATCCCGAATGAAACCGACCACTTTCTCAGCCAGATTCTCCCATCCGCTAATAATCTCTAGAAGGGTTTTCTTCCCTTTTTTTAACTTCACACTTTCCTTGAACTTTTCAAAATAACTATATAAATTCATATAGAATTTAGTTGCCGCCTCAAGATGCCTTAGAAAGATCTGCGGAAGATGCAATAACCTCAATGTGTGCCCTGCCGGAGCGGTATCCCAGACCACCAGATCATACTGTTCACTCTCAACCAGTTCGAGAATGTAACTGAGCATATACTCCTCTTCAATGCCCGGGGCCCCGCCGATATATTCCACGAAATCGTAATCGACCGAGGCAAAAGAAGAAACAACCTCATAGATTTCTGGGCCAAAGCGCTCTTTCCACTTCTTCAGAACGACATCAAAGCTAATCTCAATGCCATAAAGGTCTTTAACACCCTTAATGGGCGTTTCCTGATCGCCGATCTCGGTTTCAAAGATGTCGGAAAGGGAAGGTGTGGGATCACTTGAGATAATCAGCGTCTTCTTCCCCTGAAGGGCGAAGTGGAGCGCAATCGCTGAGGCGCAGGTCGATTTGCCTACGCCGCCTTTCCCCCCGATCATAATCAACCTTTTGGGCTCCTGATCGAGGCGGCTTAACGATGAATCCATCTTTTTCTCCAAGGGCATTTGATTTTAAAGTGATTAGAATTTATAATATTATGTTTAATAGGTCAAGAGATTTTCATTTAATAGGGAGTCCATAATTGACAAGACATAGCCTCATTCCCTCGGAGGTGGGAATCCAGGAAAAAGACTGGATTCCTGGTCAAGCCAGGAATGACAAAGCAAGGCGAGTGTCTATACAATTATGTACTGATTTGTAACTTTGCTGGTCAGGGGATAAACTTGCCAACCGGAATGATAGAAATTGACTCTGAATTATGCAAAGATTGTAAATTGTGCATCTCTGTCTGCCCTCATCATCTGATCGAGCCTTCCAATCGGATGAATCAGAAAGGGTATTGCCCTGTCTTTTTTACGGAAAGCCATCACAAGAAGGAAGGCAGAAAATGCACGGGATGTGCTCTTTGCGCTATCACCTGTCCTGAAATCGCCATTGAGGTGCACCGTGTCTAAAGTATTGATGCGTGGAAATCATGTGGTGGGAGAGGCGGCCATTCGTGCGGGATGCCGTTACTATTTCGGATATCCCATCACACCCCAGAATGAAATCCCCGAATATATGTCTGAAAGGCTCTCCAAACTGGAGGGGGGGGTATTCATCCAGGCAGAAAGCGAAGTTGCCTCTATCCATATGGTCATCGGCGCCAGCATGGCTGGAGGAAGGGCGATGACTTCCTCATCAGGACCTGGAATTAGCCTCAAACAGGAAGGCCTTTCTTTTTTATCCGCCTTGGAGTTGCCTGCGGTCATCGTCAATATGAGCCGGGGAGGGCCAGGTCTGGGTAATATCGCCCCATCCCAATCTGATTATTTTCAGGCCACGAGAGGAGGGGGACATGGGGATTACCGCAATATTGTCCTGGCTCCCAACTCCTGCCAAGAGCTTGCTAATTTAGCCTATGAGGCATTTGATCTCGCCGATAAATACAGGATTCCTGTTGTTATCCTTGGAGATGGGATGCTCGGTCAGATGATGGAGCCTGTTGAATTGCCCCCTGAGGTTCAGATAAAAAAATTACCTCATAAAGATTGGACCCTTACAGGTGCCAAGGGAAGACCAAGCCGTTTTATCCGATCCCTCATTTTGGATCCGATTGAAGAAGAAGAGCATAACTGGAAACTGATGAGGAAATATGAAAGGATTATCAAAGAAGAGGTGAGATGGGAAACATCCTTTGCCGAGGATGCTAAAATGATGGTCGTTGCCTTTGGGATCGCAGCCCGGATTGCAAAGGGGGCAATCAAGCGGATGAGAGATGAAGGGCTGAAGGTGGGGCTTATCCGGCCCATCTCTCTCTGGCCCTTCCCCTCCAGGGTGATCAAGGAGTTTTCAAAAAAAGTAAAACATTTTTTTGTTTTTGAGATGAATATGGGTCAGATGATCGAGGATGTAAAACTTGCCTTGGAAGGAAGCGGAGAAGTTCATTTTTATGGTAGACCAGGAGGGGTGATTCCTACTCCTCTGGAAATTTCGAGGGTCATCTCCAGCTACTATTATCAAAAGAGATTAGGATGATTTAGATGAAAAAGGTATTTTCCAGACCAAAATCCCTCAAAAAAACCCCCTTCCACTATTGCCCGGGATGTGGGCATAGCCTCCTGCATCGAATCATTGGAGAGGTCATCGATGAGATGAACCTCCAGGAGAGAATCATTGGTATCCCACCAGCAGGGTGTGCAGTATTGGCATACTTTTATTTTGACATCGACATGGGGGAGGCATCCCACGGTAGAGGGGCGGCAGTGGCCACAGGGATGAAGAGGGCGTTGCCGGATCGAGTCATTTTTACTTATCAAGGGGATGGGGATATTGCTGCTATCGGGACAGCTGAGACCATTCATGCCGCTGCCCGAGGAGAGAACTTCTCCACCATCTTTGTGAACAATGGAGTCTATGGAATGACAGGCGGGCAGATGGCTCCGACGACGATTTTAGGTCAACACACCACCACTTCGCCTGGTGGGAGGAAAGAAAGAAGGGATGGGTTTCCAATCAATCTCAGCGAAATGCTCGCCGTTGCCAAGGGCAGCGCCTATATTGAAAGGACAGCTGTCAATAATCCCGCGAATATTTTAAAGACAAAAAAGGCGATTGCGAAAGCCTTTCGGGTTCAACTCGAAGGATACGGGTTTTCACTCGTCGAGGTCTTATCTCCTTGCCCTACCAACTGGAAGATGGAGCCTGTTGCAGCCTGTCAATGGATCGACGAGGTGATGGCCGTCCATTTTCCTCTCGGAGTGCTCAAGGATATCAGCGGAGACAAGAAAGATGCTCGTTAAGACCATTTTTTCCGGATTCGGTGGTCAGGGGGTCATTATGATGGGATACCTCCTTGCCACAGCCGGAATGGTTGAGGGGAAAAATGTGACCTGTCTGCCCTCTTACGGAGCAGAGGTGAGGGGAGGAACAGCCAACTGCACGGTTGTGGTCTCCTCAGAGGAAATTGCCTCCCCGGTTGCCTCGGAACCCGAATATGCGGTGTTGATGAATAACCCATCCTTAATCCGATTTCAGAATCAGGTTCAATCCGGAGGGACGATTTTTTTGAATTCAAGCCTGATCGAAGACAGGCCCATCCGGGGAGATCTGGTAATCTATGAGATCCCGCTCAATGACCTGACCAAACAGCTCTCTGAAAATAGAGGGTCGAATGTGATCATGTTAGGAGCCTTCATCAAAAAATCCGGTCTGGTGACTCCGGAAACAATGATTCAAGTTCTGAAAGATACCTTCGGCGGCAAGAATCCTGCTGTCTTCAAGTTGAACAAATCGGCTTTATTGTTAGGATACGAATACCTAAAATGAAGGAGAGGGCCCATGCCTGTCAAACAGATTTCTGTAAGCCTTGAGAATGTCCCCGGGAAACTTTCGGAGATGAGCGACTATCTGGGGGAAAACGGAATCAATATCATTGGCATCAGCGTGGCGGATACCACCGATATCAGTGCCATCCGGTTTGTAGCCAGCGATCCTGAAAAGGCGGCCAATGTCTTAAAGACACATGGTTATTCGATTAAAATTACCGAGGTACTCGCAGTGGAGGCACCCAACCATCCTGGAGGTCTTAATGCGGTTTTAAAGCCGCTCAAAGAGATTTCGATCAATGTCAATTACCTCTATACTTGTTTGGTCAGGGGTGAAAAGACAGTGCTTATCGTGGGCGTCGATAAGATGGAGGAGGCAATTCAGGTCCTGAGGAAGAACTGGGTTCACATGTACGATGAGGAACTCTATAAACTATGATGGGTTAAGCATAGCTGTGCAGTCCGGAAAGGATATAGTTAACGCCGAAGTAAGTGAACATAACAGCCACAAACCCTACGATGGATAGAATGGCGGCTTTCCTTCCCCTCCAGTCCCGTGTGATACGGGCGTGCAAGAAGGCCGCATAAACAAACCAGGTGATCAGAGACCATGTTTCTTTCGGGTCCCAGCTCCAGTAACTTCCCCACGCATAATTCGCCCATGCCGCACCGGTGATGATGCCCAGGCTCAACATCGGAAATCCGATGACAATCGTTTTGTAGTTAATCTCATCAAGAATGGAAAGGGAGGGTAACCATTTGGCCATTCCTTCACGCTGCCCACTCTTGCGATCTTGAATCAGGTAGAGGATGCTGATCCCGAATGAGACGGCAAAGGCGGCGTACCCGAAAAAACAGGTCGTCACATGAATGGTCAACCAGTTGCTCTTGAGGGCCGGCATCAGCGGGGTGATCTTGGGATTGATGCTGGGGATGATGGAGATGATGGCGATCGTCAGAAAGGCCAGGGGGGTGACAAGGACGCCAATAATCTTTTGCTTGTATTTGAATTCAAGCATGAGGTAGATCAGGACAATCGTCCAGGAGAAGAAGACCAGAGATTCGTACATATTCGAAAGAGGAACATAACCATACCCTGTCCGATGGGTTTCCAGCCAGCGAAACACCAACCCCACGGAGTGAATGACCAGACCTGCCATTAGTGAGTAAGTGGAAACGGTTCCTATTCTCCTGCTCTCTGAGGCCGCAAAGAGGAGATAGCCCAGGAAGCTGAGAAGATAGATTCCCATCGAGATATTAAAAAGAGTGTGGCTTGTAAAGGAAAGGTCCATGCTTCACCCCGTTAGAAAGCCCCGCTGTAAGCAGCGGAAATGAAATTAAATTGCTTTTGGAGCGAACACGAAGTTTAAAGCCCCATATGAGCCTTCCCATTGGAAAGTCGAAGACTTTCTAACGTGGGTTCACTCCAAGTCGAATCAGATCGTCAATTTACTAAAAAGTTAACAGACTTTTGCCATCTTGTCAATTTTTAAGGGGGAAATCCAATGGGGGAAGAGGGGGGTTATTTTTTCTCTACATATCTCTTTTCTTCTATGGCGTGCGGCATGGGAAGGGCCTCTTTCTTCGATTTAGCCGCCTCGGCGATTTGGATTTGGTAGGTCGCTTTCAATAATAAGACCCCATCGTCTCTGTGGCGGTGGATAAACGCCTCGATCTCTTTATATTCCTGTTCTTTAAAAATAACCCTGCAATTTCTCAGCAGGTAAGCGAGGGTGACTTCATCCATTTTATAATAGATTTCAAGGGGATGAGGGGAGTCTTCGGGAATCCTATCCAGATTTTTAATGTCGATGGTTTTAAGAACCTGCTGATACAATTTAAGAAACGCCTCCATTTTATGCTCCGGAAGAGGAGGATTATCCAGTTCTCTTTTCAGTTGTTTGGTAATCTCTTCGGGCTGAATTTCAAACTTAAGAAGCTTTAAGGAATAATCTCCCGAGATCAATTGATAGACCAGTGGCTCGTCAATCCTCTTCCTGAATCTCTTGATCACAAACCTCTCTTTTCCATTCGTCGCTTTGAAATAGGATACTTTCGTCGGCTCGGAATAAGATTTTTCACTGACGAAAGAGTCCATTAGGATCTCCAGATCCTCCATCGGATGGTTCCGATGATGTTTTAAAAAACCTTGAAAATCCTCTTTTTCAATCGTCCGGTAAGGTTCGGGGGCGCTGCCGGAAACATACTCATATTCCGGCCACTGATCATAAGGGGTTCTCACGAATATTTCATTACAGGGAATGCATCGGATGAGCTGGTTCATGGAACGCTCCTTTTCCAATTAAAAGGAAACGGAAGGAACCCTGACATGGTCCTTAACCAGAAAGACTTCTTCCATCTCCTTCAGAATATCCAGAAAAATTGAGACCAATTGGGAGTCGAACTGTTTTCCGGCATACTTTAAGAGCTCGCCTTTCGCCTCTCCGTTCAAAAGGGGTTTGCGGTATGGCCGGTCAGAGGTCATGCTGTCATAAGCATCCGCGATTGCAATAATCCTCGCTCCCAATGGAATTTTGTCCTCTGACAGTCCATCCGGATAACCTGTTCCATCGAACCGTTCATGATGGTGGTGAATATAGGAAAGAATGTTGGGAGAGAGGTTCAGGGGTACTAATAGCTCGATTGACTTTCTGGTATGTTGTTTGATGATGGCCCATTCGGTGGAAGAGAGGGCCCCTTTTTTATTGATAAAACGATTGCTGATGCCAATCTTTCCGATATCATGAAGGTAAGAGGCGATCCTGATCTCATTTCTGTCCTTTGGATTTAGCGTAAGTCTTTTTGAGATGAAATCAGAATAGTAACAAACGCGCTCGGAATGTCCTGAAGTATAAGGATCCTTCTCCTCAAGGGTGAAGGCAAGAACTTTTGAAAATTCCAGGCAGTTTTGATTCTCAGAAGGACCCCCTTCTCCGTTTCCAAAATCGGTGAAACCTTTCATTTCCTTCGGGAACAGGAGGTCGGAATCCATCGGGGCGTCTTGAATCCCGGAGGGATCGGAGCGCTGGTGTAGCATATTCTTGATCTTCAGGTTCAATTTTCTCCGTTGGATCGATTTTTCAATAATGCACATGATCTCCGGGACATTGAAGGGTTTCGGGATATAATCGAAAACCCCGTATCGGATGGCCTCGATCGCACTCTTCAGAGTCCCATAGCCTGTGATGATGATGACCATCGCATCGGGATCGAGCAACCTGATCTCCTTAAGGGTGTCAATGCCTGACATCCCTGGCATTCTAATATCCAATGTGACAACATCGATCTCGGTTTGCCGAAGCATCTGGATGGCCGAATATCCATTCTCCGCAGTAAAGATATTGTAATGGGGTTTGAGAATCATCCTTAAGGATTCTCTCGGGCCTATCTCGTCATCCACAATCAGGACATTGGCCAAACTGTTTTTAGGTTCCATTCTTTTTTCCTCTCGATCCGATTGAATAGACCTACTATTAAAGCAAAAACGTTGCCATTCTGATCTAAAAGATTAAATTATTGCCATTTTCTAACTAACTGATATTTCAAAACTATTATTGTTACGGGTGGAGAGGAAGGCTACCTATCGTTATCGGGTTGAAAAGGATGTCCGAAAATGAACAAAGGTTTACATTTTAGGCAGGCCTCTTGGGCTTAAAACCGCATCTTTCTGCGTAGGAACTAAATATTTGGCAGGTCGAAGGTTTAAGAGGTTGCTGAAAAAGTCTTTTTATTCAGGATGCTCAAAAATGCCCAGATACGAGGCGCCCGAAATCTTGAGGAGTGAGGCTTACTTGGACGTACGTTGCAACAACGAAGGATGAGGGGAACGAAGTAGATGGGCGTTTTTGAGCATCCTGTTAAGAGTATTGCTTGATCCGGTCTTGCTGCTGGATGCCCAATTTATCCATCTTATATTTCAAAATCCGGCGGCTGATCCCCAGAATCTCTGCGGCGTGCGATTGAATAAAATTGGCTCTTCTCAGGGCATCCAGAATGATTTCCTTCTCAAATTCTTCCTCTGCCTTTGAGAAGGAAATCTGGCCGCTCAAGACCGATTCTCTCAAACCATTCGTTTTGGATTGATTGATGATGGGAAGGGGCAATTCATCCGCCTGGATATACTCATTGTTAGTGAGGGCAATCACCCTTTCGATCAGGTTCTCCAGTTCCCGGACATTTCCGGGCCATTCATAGCTCACCATCAATTCTAATGCCTCTTTGCTGACCCCCTTTAAATTTTTTTGGTTCTCCTCGCTGAATTTCTTTGTAAAATTGTTGACCAATAACGGAATATCCTCTCTTCGTTCTCGTAAGGGGGGAAGGACAATGGGAACAACATTGATCCGGTAGTAGAGATCCTCCCGAAACTGCCCTTTCTTGATGAGCTGAGGCAAATCCTTATTCGTCGCCGTAATCAGTCTCACATCGACCTTGATTGTCTTCGAGCCTCCCACCCGGTTGAACTCTTTCTCTTCGAGAAACCGGAGGATCTTCGCCTGGGTCATCAGGCTCAATTCGCCGATCTCGTCGAGAAAGAGAGTCCCCTGGTGGGCGGCTTCAAAGCGGCCCGGTTTTTTCTCGATCGCATTCGTAAAGGCTCCCTTTTCGTGGCCGAATAATTCGCTCTCGATCAGAGTCTCCGGAATGGCCGCACAGTTGATGGTGACGAAGGGATGATTTTTCCGAGGGCTATGGTAGTGGATGGCACGGGAGATAAGTTCTTTTCCTGTTCCGCTCTCCCCCATAATCAGAACGGTCGATCTGGTATCGGCCACCTGCTTCACCATTTTAAAAATTTCTTTCATCCCCTTGCTCTTTCCCACAATATTATCAAAGCCGAAACTCCGATCGACCTCAATCCACAGGCGCTGGTTCTCCTCCTTTAGCGCCCTTGTGGAAAGGGCCCGGTTGACGATCAAACGCAGTTCGTCCACATCGAAAGGCTTTGTGATATAGTCATAGGCTCCGAGTTTCATCGCTTCCACAGCTGTTTTGACGGTCTTGGTGGCAGTGATCATGATGACGATCTGGTCGGGCAGGGTCTGTTTCAGCCTTTCCAGAACCTTCAGGCCATCCATATCCGGCAGGATGATATCGAGAAGGATCACATCAGGGATATGGCTATCGATCTGACGAAAAGCCTCTTCAGCGTTTTTCGCCAAAAAGACCTGATACTCCCCCTTTAAAATCATTTTTAAAGATTCTCTGGCCCCCACCTCGTCATCAACGACCAAAATACTCTTCAACGAATCGCTCCCGACCATCGTCACTCCTTTACCCCGTTAGAAATAATGCCCCGCTGGAATTTCTAACGGGGTTTACGAATTGGTGGATTGATAAGTGATCACCTTTCTTCTCTCCGCAGGAAATTTCAGGGAAACCAGGGTTCTGAGTTTCTTCTCATTGACTTCGAATTTCATCATCCCCCGGTTCCTCTCGATCATCTCCTTGATGAGCCGTATCTCCAGATCGGTCAATTCCTGCTCGCCGAGAGAAGGCACCCCCAGTAAAGTATCCAGGGGCTCGATGGGTTTTTTATACCCGGTGAAAACCATCAAGATTTCAATGTTTCCACTCTCTTTTGAGGAAGGCGTTTTGCCTTCTCCGTTTCCCTTCCGGTCATTCAGGGACTTGGTTAAAAAACCGATGCTTCCGCTCATGGGGATCGAAGGAATGGCATACTGGATTAAGGAGGTCAAAATGTATCGCAACTGTTCTTCATGGAGGATCGTTTCAGGAAGGTCTTTTTCATACTTCCTGAATAGTTTTATCTTCTTGTTTTCGATCTGTGTCCCATACTTTTTTAGGACATCTTCGATGATGGAATGAATGGTATCCCTCTTCTCGACCGGGTGATTGATTCTGACATAATTGAGAAGCCCATTGAGCACACTGTCAATCTTTTCGATATCCTCGGTGACGATTCTGTAGAAATAGTCTCTGAATTCCGCATCATTAAATTTATCCCGCAGCAGTTGAGTAAAGGTCTTAATGGAGACCAGGGGGTTTTTGATGCGATGGACCAGTTCAAGAAAAAAGAGCGAGGCGTCGGGGACATTTAGCCCATTGGATTGGCTCTTGGGGGATTCATTCTCAGGAAGTTCGGCCGGACTGGTCCCTGCTTTTTTGATAAAGGAGAAAAAGGAATTATTTTCCATTCCGGTCTCGATCGAGAGATCTTTTTCCATGATCTTTTCGCCCTCTGATAAAATCGCGCCACGGATGATGACATGCTCCAGTTCCTTTAGATTTCCAGGCCACCAGTAATTCTCCAATAACCTGAGGACTTCATTCGAGATGGACATTCTTTTAATCTTTAACTGTTTGGCGCTCTCTTCAAGGAGATATTGAGCGATTGCGCCGATTTCTCCTGGACGATCCCTTAACGGTGGGAGATGGATGAATATTGTTTTTAAACGGAAATACAAATCCTCTGAAAATGCTCTCTGTGTCACCTTTTCATTCAAGTTTTCCGAAGAAGAGGAGATGAAACGGATATTTTTAACGGCCTTTTTCTCCACTCCGTTCTGCAATAGCCCGTCCTCGACCAGTTCCAGGAGCTTCAATTGATCCATCGGGCTGAGATGCCCAACCTCGTTCAGAAAGAAGGTCGCCGGGGTCATCCCGAAATGGATTTCTTCAAAGAGGGGGCAGAGATAAGTAAAGAGTCCATTTCCACCCAGAATCTGACAATCCACTCTGTAAAAACGATGGGATCTCCAATCCCCTGTATGATGGATGGCCTTTGCGATCAGCTCTTTTCCCGTCCCCTGTTCCCCCTGGATGAAAACAGGGGCATTGTTCAGGGCGGATTTTTGAACCAGTTTGGCAATCCGGGGGGAAAGGATGGGAGAGTGAATTAAGTCCTGATAGTTCATTATGGCTCAAAAAAAGTCGTCCGTTGAGTTTCGAGATCGGTTTGCCTTCTTCTTGGACGGTCCTGGTCCACAGGTAAATTGATGACGAAGGAGGTCCCCTTGCTCACCTGACTCTCAACATCAATATATCCCTTGTGGTCCAGTACAATCTGATTGGAGATCGACAGTCCCAGGCCGCTTCCCGTCGTTTTCGTCGTGTAAAATGGGTTGAAGATTTCCTCTAAATATTCGTGCGGGATGCCACAACCCGTATCCTTAAATTCGACCTGAAGATAGGGTTCCCCTCCGGGTTTTAAAAAGGAACGGGTTTTTACAGTAATTTCCCCATTCTCAGGGGTTGCTTCAATGGCGTTTAGCAAGACATTTAAAAAGACCTGTTTGATCTGTTCCCGGTCAACCTTGACGGAGGGCAGATCCGGCGCATATTGTTTGTCGACATGAATATGCTTTTTCTTGCTCTCCGTCGAGACCAGAAGGATCATCCCATCTAAAATGCTGTTGACATCTTCAAACTCCAATTTGGGGCTCGAAGGCCTTGCAAAATCCAAGAGTTCGTTGATCAGATGCGAGATCCGGTCCACCTCTCCTGCGGCAATGCTCAGAAAATGATTTCGAAATTCCTCGTCCTCAAGCCGTTCCGGCAATAATTGGATGAGCGTCTTAATGGCAACGAGGGGGTTGCGGATCTCATGGGCCAGGCCTGCCGTAAGGGTTCCAAGGGAGGCGAGCCGGTCCGCCCTGCGAATATAGGATTTTGACTTTTTTAGATCTTCAAAGAGCCTTGCATTCTCAATGGCAACGGCTGCTTGATTGGCCAGTGTGGTGAGGAGTTCAATGTCCTCGTGATAATAGACATCCTTATTGAATTTATAGCTGAGATTGATAATTCCGATGAGCTGTCTTTTTGAGATAAGCGGTATGCTGACTTCTGCTTCCAGCAAAGACATCTGTTGAATGACACCATTTAATTCCGGGAGATTGGCTCCTTTAGCCAACTCTTCCCTAACAACAATTTCTCCCATTTTTTGTAAATAGACAGGAAGGGGAGCTCCCTTGGGAAGGAGCGGGGTAGGGGCGGGCATCTTTATATTCTTTGATTCGAATAAATTGTATCCTCCTTTTTCATCGTCCAATAAAAATAGGGACGCCTTATCCACACCCATCGTCTGTGTAATGGTCTCTATGATTCTCTTCAAAAGAGATTGTAGATCGAGGATATTAACCATCGCCTTGCTGAATTTCCCGAGGGTCTCACGATAATTGTAGCGATCCTTGAAAAGGAAATGGTCCACTGCTTTTTCGGTCCCTGGTTTAATCCTGTGAAATAAGATAGCCGCCAGGAAAAGTACCGAAAACATCATGACCGTAAATAAATAATCTATCTTTCCATAGAAAATTATTTGGCCAAGAAGGATTAAAATAAAGGAGGGGATGAATAAGAGAAGCAATAAAAGGATGTATGTTGTTCCTTTCTTTAGGACAATATTAATATCCATCAACCGATGCTTGATAATTGCATAGGAGAGTATAAATAGATATAAAGTAATAAAGTAATTACCAATGGGCGGAATATGAATTATATCGAATACCAATAAATAATTAGTTGATCCTCCCGAAAATCCAATGACAGAGGCGATGATGATAAATTTTAATTGGTTGTGTCTCACTCCAAAGGAATATTTGTACTCTTGGATAATAATATAAAAAGAATAAATGATAACGATAAAGAAATATAAAACGAAGAAAGGAAATACGATTCCTGGGACAGAAGCATAATTAAACGAACCCTTGGGTACCACATCCTTTACGAAAAGAGGTGTAAAATTGAAAACAAGAAGAATGGTTGAAATAGTATAGGCAATAATTAATAGTTTTATTTTTGTTTTATGCAAGTAAGCTTGTATAAAATGAATGAAAAATGTTGGAATAAAGATAGCTCCCGAATAGAGCCATCGATTCCAAAAAAGACCCCAATATTTATTGGGCGATATAATTTCCATTCCCAATCCAAAAATCCATACAAAAAAACTTATTGTTAAAAGTGCATAACTGATGGTGACATTATCTTTTCCTTTTTTGAAAAAGACAAATCCTCCAAGAAACAGGCTAGTGATTGATGAGATAAATGCTGAAACCGCTAATGGATTCATTTTTTTAAAAAGGTATTATTTTTGAATTTTTTTAATACTAAAATGGAATTTTTACCTCCGAAACTGAAGGAATTACAAAGTGCATAATTGATCTCTTTTTTAATAGATTGATTAGGAACATAATTCAAATCACATTCGGGATCGGGGTGCTCATAATTGATCGTTGGTGGAACAACTCCATCTTTAATCGTGCAGGCAGCAGCCGCTATTTTGAGAGCTCCGGCCGCTCCTAAAGGATGACCCACCATTGATTCAATGGAGCTCATTAAGATATGGTTTTTATGAGAATTAAACATCTTTTTAATGATCATTGTTTCTAGCTTATCATTAAGAATAGTTCCTGATCCATGAGCGCAAATATAATCAATTTCTTCAGGGTGAACCCCACCATCTTCCAAAGCCATTAAAATCGCCTTTTCTGCCTGTTGTCCATCTGGTGCAGGCTGTGTAATATGATAACCATCATGAGTTGTTCCGTAACCAACTATTTCCGCATAGATAGGAGCATTTCTATTTAATGCATGATGAAGTTCCTCAAGTACTAATACTGCCCCTCCTTCACTAAGGACAATCCCATCTCTATTTTTATCAAAAGGTTTTGGGGTCTTAAAAGGAGGATTATTTTGGGTCGATAATATTCCGACTAAACAAAAAGAACCAAAAGTTAGAGGAGACAGAGGGGCTTCCACGGCACCCGCTAACATTAAATTTGCTCTACCCCCTTGTATCATTTGATACGCATACCCAACATTATCAGCACCGGTTGCACATCCTGTTGAGATTGAATAACAGAGGCCATGGATTCCAAGCTCGATACAAATGTTATTCATACAAGAGCCAACAAAAAGCCTTGTGCTAAAGAGGGGATCAACCCTCTTCAAACCCTTTTCTAAAAAAATGGTATGTTGTTCTTCGGCATGGGGTAATCCCCCGACTGACGATCCAACTGAAACACCTATTGAATTTCCATCAAACTTTTCTAAATTAATTTCAGAATCGGCTAATGCTAATTTTGAACACGCAACTCCAAACTGTGAAAATCGATCCATTCTCCTTAAATTTTTAGTAGTTATATAATTTGCGGGAACGAATTCTTCGACTTCGCCAGCAACCTTAGAAGGGTATGAAGATATATCAAATTGACTGATTTCTTTAATTCCCGATCTTCCATGGACTAATGAGTCCCAGAATGCATCTATGCCAATGCCGTTAGGAGCCAATACTCCCATGCCGGTGATGACTACCCTTCTTTTCTCCATTTTTCTCCTCTGATTTCTAACTAATGAAAATATTTACGCTTAATTAAGATTGCATCTGAAAGCCCCTTCCTGTGCCTGCCTGCGGTAGGCAAGGACGGGGATGAAAGATGCGTCTGCTGAAAGCAGAAAAAAGCCAACCAGATGCTGAATCAAGTTCAGCATGACAAGAGGGTTTGGTTCTGGTCTTTTTGTCATCCCGAACCTTGTGCTGAATTCATTTCAGTATTGTTTCGGGATCTCGGTTTTGGATTTAGAATTCGGGCTTTAAAGCCCCGCCCTGTGAGTGGGGTTCTTTACTATTATAGACATTTTTGGAATTTGTCAACAATTTTGTACATTTCTCCATTCTTAAAATAGAGGAAGCTCTACAGTGCGTTAAATTGCCTTTAATTAACAACAAGTTACGAAACACCTTGAAGGCGGTACGGAATTATGCTATTTTTTAATGTAATTCATAAAAGGAGACCAACATGCACATAGATGAAAACAAGAAGTTCGATAAGAGGAATATCGAAAGAAACATCAAGAATGGAATTATAACCCAAAAGGATTATGAAATCCATCTGTCCAAATTGCCGGATGCAAGTGATAAGACATTTCTTCTGGAAGAAGATAGGGCTGACCTTGAAGAATTTGAATCGTCCTCAGAAAACGAGATTCAATCCAAAAAGAAGGGGTTAAAGAAGAAGGCAAACAAGGGAAGATAAGCATGCCTATTTACGAGTATCGATGCAATCAATGTGAAAGGGAGTTCAGCCAGTTATTTCTCAACTCAAGAGAAATCAGGAAGGTCAAATGCAAGTTTTGTGGTGGCAATGACCTTAAAAAATTAATATCCTCCTTTTCGGTCCACCAAACCGAAGAATCGCGTTTGGGCAGCTTTGACACCTCCAAACCAAGAGGGGACGATTTCTATCGGGACTCTCGAAATGTAGGACTCTGGGCAAAAAAAAGGATGAAGGAGGTGGGAGTGGATTTAGGCCCCAAAATGGATGAGATCGTTGAAAGAGGAAGAACCGGTAAGATCCTGGATGATTACAATAAATAGCTGGGTTTAACATTACAAAAGAAAGAAACCTGGTTTACGGTGACGATGCTGGTATCGAAGCAAGAGGCTCGAAAAACGAATCTCGAGCATCCAGTTTCTATTAACGAACCTCCATACCAACTTCGACAACGACAAACGTTTACAAACCCTAACCCTTTAACGAAACGGGCATCTAAGCCCTTACCGTTAGACCGTAGATATTTATTTGGTAACCCATATGGAAAACAGAGATTATTATAAGATCCTCGGCGTCACGAGAAATGCGAACGAGGAAGAGATCAAAAAAGCTTACAGAAAAGTGGCGATGCAGTACCATCCGGACCGAAATCCCGGGGATAAGGAGTCGGAAGAAAAGTTTAAGTTAGCCTCAGAAGCTTATGAAGTCTTGAGAGACCCGCAAAAGCGGCAAATCTATGATCACTACGGCATAGAGGGATTGAAGGGAACCGGATTTACAGGATTTAAAGGCTTCGAAGATATCTTCGCATCCTTTGGAGATATTTTTGAAGATTTTTTTGGTTTTGGGACAAATTCCAGGAGGAGATCAAGGCCACGCCAGGGGGCTGACTTGAGATATGATTTAAAGATCTCCTTCTATGAAGCCGCCTTTGGCAAAGAGGATGAAATCGAAATCCCAAAAAAGGAGGCCTGTGAAGTCTGTGATGGAACGGGCTCTAAACCCGGAACTTCTCCTGCCCAATGTCCAAATTGCAGAGGAACGGGCCAGATCATCCGCTCTCAGGGTTTTTTCACGATCAGCACCACCTGTGGCCAATGCCATGAGGAAGGGAAATATATCCCTCATCCTTGTAAGGAATGCCGTGGCTCAGGTTGGGTAAAAAGAACCAAAAAGATCAAGATAAAGATACCTCCTGGCGTTGATACTGGCTCAAAATTAAGAATCCGGGGAGAAGGAGAAGAAGGCGAAAGAGGGGCGCCTCCCGGAGACCTTTTCGTCTTTCTCTTTGTTGAACCCCATGAATTCTTTGTGAGGGATGGCGATGATATTGTCTGTCAAATACCAATCAGTTTTTCACAGGCAGCTTTAGGGACGGAGATTGAAATTCCAACATTAAATGGTAGAAAGAACCTTTCAATCCCCAGGGGAACAGAAAACGGCGAAATCATAAAAATTAAAGCTGAAGGTTTTCCAAAAATTAGAGGATATGGCAGGGGTGACCTTTTTGTTCAAATATTTGTTAAAACGCCAAAAATTCTGACCAAAAGACAGGAGGAGATACTTCGGGAATTCGAAGAGATAGACATGAAAAAGGGGAAAGAGGGGGAAGGCTGGAAGAAGTTTTTTAGACTTGAAAGCTAAAGTTTACATAATATATCTTATCGGACATTACTTGGGTGTCTTTTGGGAAATATGTATAGTTTAACAGGAATCATCCTCTCCGGCGGTAAAAGCGTTCGAATGGGCAGAGATAAAGCCTTTATTGAAATCGATGGCATCCCGATCATTCAAAGGATTTATGACATTTTTCAAAAAATATTTACTGAAATTATCATTGTTACCAATCAAAAAGAATTTTATTCGGGTTTTAAAGCAAAAATAGTGAGTGATCTCATTATTAATAACGGTGCCCTCGGAGGGTTATATACCGGGCTCTTCTTTTCATCTAACCCATACTCCTTTTGCGTTGCCTGTGATATGCCCTTTCTCAAGGAATCAATGATTCAATATCTAATCAAACAGGCCAATGAATATGATGTGATCGTGCCCAGAACTGAGGATGGTTTACAACCTCTACATGCCGTCTATTCAAAAAATTGTTTGGAATCAATAAAAAATATTATCGGAATGGGAAAATACAAAATTATTGATTTCTATCCCTTGGTAAAGACAAAAATCATTGAGGAGTCTGAATTTATAAGTTTAGATATAAATCTGAATTTGATGAGGGAGTCTTTTGTTAATATCAACACTCCAGGGGAACTAAACTTTTTTAAAGAAAGAAAATTAGCGTCCTGAGATGGCCAAAAGAATAATTATTTATTCACTTTTTGCTATTTTGATGATGGGGGTCTTTTTCAGCGGGACCGCCTTTCCAAGGACTCTCGGTGAAGATGAGAAGTTGATCTGGGTGGGAACCGGTGCATTCAATGATGGTTTTTATGATATCGCCGAAAAACAATTTTCACAATTCCTTCGGGAGTACCCGGAACACGGAAAATTGTATGACATCTGCTATCTTTTGGCCAAGACGCTCTACATCAAAGAAAAACTGAAAGAATCCAGAACTCTATTTTTAAAGGTAATCAATGAGAATAAACAATTTGAATATACGGAATACATCCTTTTCTGGTTAGCCGATATCGAACTTAGGTTTGGAAACAATGAAGGAGCCAGAAGATATCTCGTTTCCATCCTCAATAGATACCCCAAATTTGAAGGCATGGATCAGGTCCACTATTTCCTCGGACTGATCGAATCCGGATCGAATCGACCTTCCCCGGCAGAATCCCATTTAAAAAAGGTTTCCGTTATTTCTAAAAATACTGAGCTTATTCAAGCCTCCCATTTCTGGTTAGGGATCTTATCCTACAAACAGAACCGCTTCGACGAGGCAACGGATTATTTTAAAATGGCGATGCCGGATCTTAAACCCGCCTCGGCACTTATTTTTAAATACGCCTCACTCTGGCTTGGCGAAACCCAGTTGAAACAGGGGAAGTTCGATGAGGCGAAGAGTATCTACCGCACCTTCTATGAACGATTTAAAGAGGATGGCTTTTCCCAGGAAGTCCATTGGAAATTGGGCTTTTGTGATTACCGAATCGGGAATTTTAAAGAGGCTATAGGAACCCTCCAATCTTTTAAAACCCAATTCAAAGATTCCCCGCTCATTTTATACACCAATTATTTATTGGGGGAAATGTTCCTGCATAACAGCGACTATTCCTCATCGATAAAAGAACTCGATGCTATTTTGACAAGATCAAAGGAAAATCCATTGTGGGGGATTGCTTTTCTCTCTCTTTTTTGGAACCATATTCAACAGAATGATTTTCCAGGAGCTCATAAAGTATTTCAGAGGCTCCAGAAATTGAATCATTTTGACGATGAAAAGGCGGTTCTCCAGTGGCTCAATGCGGAGATGACCTTTATAGATGGTAGAATCACAGACTCCCTACCCTACTATTTTAATGTCCTGAATACGAAATATAGAGAAAAGGCTCTCTCCCGGATTGGAAAAGGCTATTTTTATGAAAATAAATTCAGAGAGGCCATCACCAACTTCGAAATCTTATTGCTTGAATTTCCAAACTCTACCAATACCGAGGAAAGCCTCTTCATTAAGGGGGAATGCTTCATTCAATCCGGAAATTGGACCCAGGCGCTGGACACCTACGGTCTTCTCGCCCAGAAAGAGAGGCATCATCATTGGAAACTCTTTGCCCTAACCCAGATGGGAAACATCTATTTTTCAATGAAGGAAAGCGGCCAAGCCGAAAAGGCATTCAAGAAGGTTATTGAAGATTTTCCGCATCATCCACTTGCTACCCTCGCAGCCTTCCGGTTAGGGAAACTATTTTTTAAACAAAACAATATCTTAGAAGCCATCCACTATTATTCCATGATCCTTAAGGGGGACCGCCTTGAATTACTGGGCGGGGCTTACTTCAGTTTGGGGGAAATATTTTATCAACAGGGGAAATACGATAAGTCTTTTAAAAGTTTCGAAATGGCCCTACAATATCTTCAGGAAAGCTCGCCATGGTTCTTCTTGACCCATTTGGAAATCGGGAACCTCCAGAGAAAAAATGGGAAATATGAGGAGGCCAAGCGATCGTATTTGACAATCCTGAACCAGGCAAAAGATGAAGATCTCAAAAAAGCGGCGGCAGAATTACTCCGTTATATCGAACCAAATTAAAGGCAACGCGGATTTGTACATTAGTCAAAGCAAAGGGCGTCATTCCTGCGAAAGCAGGAATCCAGAAATACACTGGATTCCGGATCAAGCCCGGAATGACAGACTGAACACGATTTATGTCCTCATGTCGCTGTGTATAATGAACTAAATGGGATCAGTAAAATTTACGATTAAAAAGATGGAAATCGAAGATGTGGATGAGGTTCTCCCTATCGCCGCCGCCTCTCCATTAAATCCCTGGTCAAAGGATATGTTTCTCGGAGAGGTCGCCCATCCCCTCTCGCATTGCTTTCTCATATGTGGAGAGAATGACCGCAAGAAAGATATTCCACTCGGCTTTATCTGTTTTCGGAATATTGGAGAAGAATCTGAACTTCTCAATATTTGCATTCATACCAGGCATCACCAGAAAGGTCTGGCCAAAATACTGATGGAATTCTACATTGATTTTTGTATCAAAAAAGGAGTGAAGAAATATTATCTCGAAGTCAATCCTCTAAATATTCCTGCCATCCGCCTCTATCAATCCTTTGCTTATCAGGAGACAGGCAAAAGAAAGAAATTTTATCAGGGAAAATATGATGCGCTTCTTATGGAAAGATAAATTCAAAGGTGTTTGGGTTATGGTTATGAAGCCCGTGACGAACAATGAACAAAAAGGATGATATACTGTTCATCGTTCATCGTTTAACGTTCATTGTCTCAAAATGTTACGAGCTTCGACAACGATAAACGTTGGTTCCTTACCTTATACCGTATAACGAAACCCTTATTTTCTAGGTAAATATGGCTATTCAAACTGATGGAATTGTCCTGAAAAACAGAAAAATAAAATCAATCTATTTCCTGCTGGAAATCGACTGCCCTTCCATTGCCAATGAAACGAAACCCGGACAGTTTGTCATGCTAAGAACTTCCGATGATAACCACCCTCTTCTGAGACGCCCCTTTTCCATTTATAAGAGTTATTCTACTCTGGATCCCAGGAAAGGGAAAAGAGGACATCTTTTCATTTTATACAAAAAGGTGGGTAAAGGCACCCAGAAGATGTCAACCTTCAAAAAAGGGCAGAGAGTTAATCTGATAGGCCCCCTGGGTAAGGGATTCATTTCCCCTCCCCTTCCCTCTTCGACTGCAACTATTTTAATCGGGGGAGGAGTGGGCATGGCCTCTCTCTCTGCCCTGGGAGAGACATTAGGTTTCGGAGAATTATATGTTTTTATCGGCGGAAAGACAAAAGACGATATCTTATGTGAGGACAACTTCCCAAAAGGAAAGGTCTTTATTGCCACAGAGGATGGAAGCCGGGGCAAAAAAGGGACTGTTGTTGACTTTTTCCTATCGGAAATCAAAAGGTTTGATAGGGATCGACCCCACCATGTCTATATTTGTGGACCGGAGGGGATGGTTAAGTCGTTAGCAAAGGTGATTAAATCGAAGAAATGGATCGTCCAGGTTTCTCTTGAGGCCCGAATGGGATGCGGATTCGGGGCCTGCTGGGGATGTGTGATAAAGACGAGGGACAACGAAATGGCCTATCGACGGGTTTGCAAAGATGGACCTGTCTTCACTTTGTCAGAGATCGTCTTGGAACGATGATGAAAATTGCCCCCCCTCTTGACCTATCCGTTTGTATCGGAAAGTTAGAATTAAAAAATCCGGTGATCGCCGCTTCAGGGACATTCGGATATGGGCAGGAATTTGAAAATTTTATAGACTTGAGTCAACTCGGAGCCATCATCCCCAAAGGCATCTCTTTGAGCCCCATGCAGGGAAATTCCCCTCCAAGGATTTTTGAGACGAATGGAGGAATTCTCAATTCCATCGGCCTTCAAAACCCCGGCTTTCAGGCTTTCGCGAAAGAGAAACTTCCCTACCTAAAAAAGATAAAAACCAACCTGATCATAAACTTTTTCGGTAATACTCAAAAGGAATATGTCCAATTGGCCAGACGGTTGGATGACCTTCCCGGTGTTTCCGGCTTAGAGATGAACATCTCCTGTCCCAATGTTAAAGAAGGAGGAATCATCTTCGGTTCCGATCATAGAATGACCTATCGACTGGTATCGGAGGTGAAAAAATCCATCCAACGCCCCCTCATCGTTAAACTTTCGCCAAATGTCACCGACATTACGGTCATTGCCAGAAGCGCAGAGGAAGCAGGCGCGGATGCGGTCTCACTCGTCAACACCTTCAGGGCAATAGCCATCAACATTTATTCAAAGAAACCGGAGCTTGGAAACATTATTGGAGGACTTTCAGGGCCTGCTATTAAACCGATTGCCTTGAGAATGGTCTGGGAAGTCTTTCAGGCGGTAAAAATTCCTGTCATCGGGATTGGGGGGATCATGAGGGCAGAGGATGCCATCGAATTTATTCTGGCGGGAGCCTCCGCGATTCAAATCGGAACAGCAAATCTCATCAACCCGAATACAGGAATAGAGGTGATTAACGGGATAAAACAATACCTCCTTCAAAATGGAGTGGGCCGAATCCGGGAACTCATTGGCCTCTTCAAGGTTTAAAATGAGAATCTTTTCAAATCTGATCTTTAACGACCTTAGGTGAGATAAAGATCAGTAAATCCCTTCTTCTATCTTCCTTTGCCTCCCTCTTAAATAACCAGCCCAGCAAAGGAATTTTGTTTAAGAGAGGAATACCTTCCACCCCCTCGCTTTTCTCAATGGAATAAACACCGGCAATGACCACCACTCCATTATCTTTGACCAGCACCTCAGTGATTGCCTCTTTCTTATCAATGCTGGGGACGCCATCGACCGTGCGGGCCCACTCCGGTGCATCTTTTTTGGCCTTGATCGTCAGCTTGACATTTCCGTCATTCGTCACAAGAGGGGTCACCGTCAATTTAAGATTGGCATCGATGAAGTCGGTGGTAATGGTTCCCTCAGTTGTCAATTTCCGATAAGGAATTCTTAAGCCCTGTTCGATCGAAGCCTCCTTGTTGTGAAGTGTTGCAATCTTTGGGCTGGAGATAACCTTTGCGTCTCCTTTATTTTCGTGGGCGGAAATGGCGATATCCAACTGTCTCAACCCATAAATAGAGGTGAGCAGAAACTCGATCACACCTGCCTGCCCGGTGGCGCCAGCGACACCTCCTTGGGCAACCGCAGCAAGATCAACGATCTTGCTTGTGGCGGATCCCAGGGTTGTCCCGATCGACGTTCCGGGTGTTGTGCTTGGGGTAGATAAGCCACCTCCGACAATAATCTCTCTTGAGGTAACCCCATCCTTTTTAGACTTCGCATAGGTTTCAAAACCCCATGATACGCCCAGTTCTTTCTGGAACCCAACATTGGCTTCGACGATTCTTGCTTCGATCAACACCTGAGGCGTCTTGGTGTCGAGCGATTTCACCAAAGATTTAACAGCAGGAATGTTTCTCGGAATATCCTTGATGATCAAAATATTGGTCCTCTCATCGACCTTGACATCCCCCCGCTCGCTCAAAACCCCTTTAATCTGAGGGATGATATCCTTTGCTGTGGCGTAGTTGATCGGAATCAATTCCGTTACCATATCCTCCAATCTCTCCTTGGCTCGTTTCGCCTCCAGTCGGGCATGGCTCTCCCTGTTCAGGGCGTCAACAGGTGCGATCCGTATCACATTTCCGACCTGAACCATTCCAAGCGATCGGCTCTGCAAGATGACATCAAGGGCTTGATCCCATGGCACATCGACCAATCTCATGGTGATCTTTCCTGACACATCATCTGCCGTGATGATATTGAAATTGCTCACCTCCGCAATCAACCGTAAAATGTTCTTGATGTCCGCATCCTTAAAATCAAGGGATACCTTCCTTCCTGTATACATCCTTTCCAAAACACCTTCTTCCGCAGGCTTGGTGACCGCAGGCGGAGGAACTGGCTTCTCTTCAGCCTTAGGTACGACCTTCTCCTCTTTTTTCACTTCTAAAAGAGGTTTTTCTTCTGCCTTTTTAACCTCCTCCTTAGCCTCAGCCTTAGCCTCGACCTTAGCTTCAACCTTAACCTCTTCCTTCTTTGGGGGAGAGACGGCCTCTAATTTCGTCACAACCTTCTTCGGTTTTTCAATATCAAAAAAGAGGGTATTGCCTTCCTTGGTGGCTTCATATGGCGTCTCTTCCCTCAATTTAACCAATATCCTGATGTCATTCTTTACGTTCTTGATTTCAATATTATTTACAGCGCTATCGAATTCGTTCGTATTCATTCCCCTTTGAAGATGTTTCGGGGCAAAGGCATTCTTGATATCGATGGCGACCGCCTTCTCCGAAACACGGTAAGTTTCAAATTGTGGTTCTCCGCTGAGGGTTACGGCAATTCGTGATTTATCGTTTATCTGTTTAAAATCGATCTCTTTCAGGGCAATCTTTGCCCTTACCGGCTTTGCAGGAACCTCGACGGATGGCGGGGGAATCTTCTCCTTGACCGCGGGAGAAGTCGAAGAGGCCAACTGTAGTTTGGGAGGAGCGGATAGCTTTTCAGACCCCTTCTCCTGCAGTAAGATCTGAGGCTCAGAAGGCTGGGGCACATTTCCAAGTGAAACCACCAGTTTATCGTCTATTCGATTGATCTGGTAGGCCGGAAGTTGGGGTTTCGATGAGTCGAAGACCAATCTCAATTTGTCCTGATGTTGCCCGATACGGACCTCCTTAATGAACGGATTCGAAATTCGAATCGACTTTTTCGGGTACTGGGTTCCTACCTCCCAGATATCCAGGACCAGACGCGGGGGACCATCCAGCTTAAATAAATTGTAGTTTTCAACTTTTCCGTCGGCCAAAATATTAAAATCAATGTAATCCTTCTTCTCTTCGAGAGAAAAATCGATAATCTCTTTTGCCTTATTGGTCTTTTCAGTGGCGGACGCCATTACCGCAGGCGGAGAGAGAGGGGTGGATTCTTTTTGCGTTTCGGGAGAAGATCGCTCCGCCTCTTTTATCTTTTCAACCGCTTCCTCTTTTTTGACTTCCTTTGTCTCTACGGCTTTCTTTACTTTTTCAATGTCAATAAAAACATTTTTATCTTCCCTTGAGATGTTGTAATGGGTCATCTGAAGAAGACCGATTTCGATCCGCCCTTTGTCGTCATATTGGGTGGTGAAAACCTCTGAAATTGTCCCGTTGTCAATCTTCAAACCATGTTTCACCTGCTTAAGGTCGATATTGGGAAGATCCATCACAATTCTTAATGGTTCCTGGGAGAGCTTATAAAAAGGCGGGGGAAGGGTTTCCGACCCTTCGATATGAATTCTTGTAAATTTCTCTTCTTCCTTGAAAGCGATCTTTTGAATGATGGAGGGATTCGCCTTTGCCACCGAGACAGCTGCGGGCAAAGCCTCGGACGGAGTTTTTATCACATCCCCTCCTGTGGCACAACCACTAATGACAAGTGAGATTAAGGTGATAAAAACCGTTTTAAAAATCAAAAAAGCTTTCATGACTCTCCCCCTTCTTCGATTTTGTGAAGAAATAATGAAACCTCGCTCTTTTTTGCTTGGCCCCAAACATCGAGATAGAGTTCTTCAATGATGATTCGATCTTTTAAAATTTTTGTAACCTTCCCTTCATTCTTCCCGATGTCGGTTCCCCTCTTTATAAAATATCCTCTCCCGGCTGAATCTTCGACTAAAGCGACATTCCCCTCCGGGGTGGCGATAATGGCAACCAATTTTAGCTGGCTGATGTCATACTTCTGTAAAGGGGTTAAAGGAGTCGTTCGGGTGCCTTCCCTGATCGGTGTCAATTGGATGAAAGGCTTAAAGGGGTCCGGTTTTCCTGCCGGGTTGTATTGATATTCCGGTTCTTCCTTCTTTTCAGGTTCTTTTTGATCGGCCACCTTAACCGGTTCCACTTTTTTGGCCACCGCCGGAGCTCCTCCTTTTGGAGGTGGAGGGGATACGGGTCCCCCTCCACAGTTTGCCACAAAAAAGAGCAGACCGCATATCACCCATCCGACCCGCCTCCAGAAGCCTCGCGGAGGGCAGGCATGAAATCTATTACTTTCTCGGACCATCGATGTCGTCTCCCTTTCCCTTTGTCTCCCCCTTGACCGCTGTTTTCCCCTCACTTTTCTTCTCCTCGCTTTTCCTTTCCATGAACCGGTAGGTGGTGATGAGACAGGATGTTCTAATGACAATATCTGTTTCCCTTCCCTTGATCTCCTTGGCTCGTGTCATATTGAAGTCAACGACATTTATAATTCTTGGGAGTTTCCCGATCTTATCAAAGAAAAGCCCTGTATTATGAAAGCTTCCTACCACCACCAGATCGATAGGGACTCTTGCATAAAATTGCTGCGGCTCTTCAGGTTTGGGTTTGAAGAGGGTGAACTCCAGATTCGACTCCTTGCCCAGGCGTGAAATGCTTTTTAAGATTTCAGGAATCTCTTTCTCATTGGGAAGCTGGGTCAACGCACTCGTCAGTTCTGCATTCAACTTCTCAACCTGGCCCTTGAATTTTTCCAATTCCCTTGTGATCATCCTCCCTTCATTCAATTCCTTCATCAACTTATCCAACTCCGTCCTGAGCGCCTTCACATCATTTTGCAACGGAATGAAAAAAAGATAAAAATAGATTCCCGTGATGACGCATAATATCCCGATTAGAATCAAGATTTTTTTAGATGACGGGAGTTCTAAAACTGAATTTACCGTTATGGCCATCTCCTCCCCCTTTTACCCCGTTAGAAAGCCCCGCCATTTATGGCGGGGATGAAAAAATAAACAACATTCATCCCGTTTAGAGATACATCTCTAATGGGATTCATCTTAGAAAGGGTGGGGTTTAAAGCCCCATCCTTTCTAACGGGGTTTACCCCGAGATGATTTCACATGAGAGAATGAACTTTTTTAACTTGATTTTGTTCTGTTCAATCTGTTCGCTCACAATTAAATCAACATTTTTGAAAAGTTTTGACTTCTTCAGATTGGTCATAAACTGGACGATGGTCTCATCATCCAAAGCGATCCCTTCGATTCCAAGCTTCAATCCTTCTTTCTTCATCAATTCCAGCTGGAGTTTCTCCGGTTTATCGACACTGATTTCATCCAGGACCCTGACAGGTGTTTCCTTGCCCTTTCTTAATGAGTTGATGATATTCAACTTGTCCTGTAAAACTTTCTGCGCCTCCTTGGCTTTGGTCACCTCAACGGCCAGAGATTTATAGCGGGCGATCTCTTTTTTCGTCTCTGATATCTGGGCCACCATATCCTCTTTTTCCTTCCCTATCTTCCAATTAAGGGCGGCCAATAGAATCAACAAGAGTCCCACGGCAAGGATGAGGATCACAAACTCCTTTCTCACTCCGGCCTTCTTCTTCTCTTTTCTCGTCAAAAGTAGATTGATCTTGATCATCTATCCCCTACCTTTCGGGTTGCGAGTCCAACCCCAACAGCCATCATCGGCCCGATTTCCCTTAAATATTCAAGGTCAAAGTTCTTTTCGCTATACTCGATCTTTTTAAATGGATTGACGATTTCAACGGGTATGCCGATCTGCTGTTGCAAGACGATATCGAAGTCTTTAATCTTCGATCCTCCTCCGCTTAAATACAGTTTGCTGATTTTCTCATAAGTCGTTGTGGATTGGAAAAATTCTATGGAGTTTCCTATTTCGATCGCTAAAGATTCCGAGGCTGACTTTAAAACCTCCTGGATGATCGACTGTGAAGTGGCGTCGATCTTGCTACCCACTTTAATTTTTTCGGCCTCTTCGTAATCGATATGGAGTTGCCTCTGAATCTCTTCGGTAATTTGATTTCCTCCCTTAAAAATATCTCTTGTAAAGGCGGTCATATTGTTTTTAAGGATATTGATGTTGGTGATGCTGGCTCCAACATTGGCCATCGCTACGGTTTCATCTTTTTCCATCTCATAATTCACTGAAAGCATATTCTCTATGGCGAAAGAATCGACATCGATGATGACCGGATTTAACCCTGACTCGATGATCACGGAGACATAATCGTTAATGATGTCCTTTTTGGCAGCCACCAATACCACATCCATGACCTCCGGATTTTCAGAACTTGAACCGAATATTTGGAAATCGATATTCACTTCATTGATGTCGAACGGGATATAACGCTCCGCTTCCCACTGAATCGATTCTTCCAGTTCCGAATCCGACATCAATGGGAGGGTGATCTTTTTGACAATCACCGAATGGCCGGAGACGGAGGTGATGACATCCTTTGTCTTGGCCTTTGTATTTGCAATCAATTCACGAATGGTATCGATAATGGTAACCGAGTCCATTAACGCCCCGTCAACAATCGCTTCCGGGGGTAAGGGGGCGATCCCTAAGCTCTGCAATTTATATATGTTTTTGCTCTCCCCCAATTCAACCAGTTTAATCGAGCTGGACCCTATATCCAAACCAATGACTCCCTTTTTCCTCCCCAAAATCATATAATCCACCTCAATTCTTTCAATTTTTAAAAGACTTATTTTTTAAATATATGATTAAATTTTATAAAAAGTCAAGAAAAATATTTAATAACCCATCAATTTTAATAAGCTGCCATCAAAATTTAACAATTCATATTAGAATTTATTAATAACCACTCAATATTTCAATCTAATTACTCGATAAATGATATTTCTTAACTTTTGCTCTTAAGGTGGCTCTTGAAATCCCAAGAATTTTTGAGGCCTTAGACTTATTCCCACCCATTTTTTTTAATACATTAGAGAGATATACCTTCTCCAATGCTTCTAATGGCATTATTTCTGTAATTTCAAAGGGATTTAAATCCATTTCTTTAGAGGGGTATCCTTCTTTTTGCTGTAATTCAAATGGGAGTTGTTTGGGAGTGATATAGGTTTGGTCCGTAAGAATCATCGCCCTCTCAATGACATTCTTTAATTCCCGTACATTCCCGGGCCATGTATAGTGAACCATCAATTTTTTTGCATCTTCTGTTAACCCGTTAATATTTTTGGCATATTCACGATTAATCTCTTCTATAAATAGATTTGAAAGAAGTAAAATATCCTCTCCCCTCTCGCGAAGATAAGGCATTTCAACTACCATCACCTTAAGCCGGTAATATAGGTCTTTTCGGAAAAGCCCTTCCCGCACAAGGGTTTCCAGGTCTTTATTCGTTGCCGCAATAATGCGAACATCAACCTTAATTTCCCTCTCCCCTCCCACTCTCATAAAAGATTGGTTTTCGATGACCCTCAAAATCTTGGATTGAAGAAATAGCTTCATATCTCCGATTTCATCCAAAAAGACCGTTCCCCCATCTGCCAGTTCAAAGAGGCCTTTCTTTGTTGTTTTGGCGTCGGTAAAGGCTCCCTTTTCATATCCGAAAAGCTCTGATTCTAATAATGAATCCGGAATCGCGCTACAATTAATTTTCATCAGGGCTTTATTCGCCCTCTTACTGTTGTAATGAATCGCATTGGCTGCCAGTTCTTTACCCGTTCCACTCTCCCCTTGGATCAGGACGGATGTTTTGTTCGTTTTACTGATCATTCCGATCAACTCTTTAACATAATGAATCGGGGACGTGACGCCATATATTTGGCTTTTTTGATTCCCCTCTTTATGCTGCCGGTGCAATCTTCTCACTTCATTGATAAGCCCCTTTGTTTCCAACCCTTTTTCAATCAGAAGTTTTAGCTCTTCCAAATCAAAAGGCTTGTTGATATAATGGTAAGCTCCCGATTTCATTGCCGAAACTGCGGTTTGAATGTCCGAGTAGGCAGTCATGATAATCACCAGGATTTCAGTGTCAAAT
>Ga0214473_10000913_pt1 | contig 40359 bp, 54 predicted proteins | sample RVTome_7_FD_203509 | JGI IMG/M metagenome (GOLD analysis project Ga0214473, IMG submission 203509) | Soil microbial communities from uranium-contaminated site in the Upper Colorado River Basin, Wyoming, United States - RVT98D197 | ecosystem: Environmental > Terrestrial > Soil > Contaminated >...
AGTGGTAAATGCGCAGGAAGGATATGTTTATGTGATATCCCGGGTTTACCGGAATCATGCTTCCGTTCATGAACAAATTTATATTTATAGACGTGAAATAAGTACAGGCACTGAGACCTTTATTTATTATGATGCAAACGTCGCTTCAACCGGGTTACAGGTTGTAAAATATTCTCTTGCCGGCAGGCCGGAAATATTCTACGTAACAATAGATTTTGACAAAATTACTGATGGCGCTCATGTGGGGGGCAGCTCTGTAAGGATGTTAATAGATCCAGGTTGTTATGTCTATACGACATTAACATCAGCTATCGAAGCTGATATTTTGAACTTAGAAAGGAATATTCCTTCTAATCCTTTTTTGATTACCCCCCAGCCGGCAGCTGGAGCAGCTGAAATAACAAACGGACTTGCGGTACCTGCCGGACAAACCGGGTTCGATTCTTATATCGATGTATTTATCAATTTTCCCGGTGATCAATTCTTCACGGATTTTGAAGGCAAGCTGGTAAAGGGGATCTGGAAATTTATAATAAATAATACCGAAATAGTTGATTTCGCCGGTTATTTAACGGACGGGGGAGTATCCCCCTCTGTACCTCTAACAATTACGGTAGACGGGACAAACAAAATAGTGACTGCTGAATGCGAATTTACAATAAGTGATTCGTATACTTCCGGAGCCCGCATATATATCCAGCTTAAGGAGGCTTCTGCTATTGGCAGTGACTTTACTATTGAATTTCTCGATATGCAGTTTGACCCCCAGGAATCAGCACAAATGATGATCGCAAAAGGCGAAGAAAATTATAAAACAGAAAGACAAATAAAAAAAGAATTAGCAAATTATATTTCAGGCTCGGTAAATATTATAACCTTTAAAAGTACGGGGACATCTGGAATTGATGCTGATTTTTGCGGCCTCAATGCAATCGGCGATGCTTTGGCTTCAATTACAAATGCTGCGGAAAATCATAGATATGAATTAAGAGGCAGCGGAGAATTTTTATTTGATCATCCGGATGATTTTGAATACCAGGATTCCTTCGGGGAATATACCGTTATTGTGGGAAAGGATTATGTTGATATAAAAGGAGAATCCAGGGAAAGATTAATAATTGCAGCCGAACTACCTGATAACCTGGCAATTGATTATGGTGAATATCAGCCAGTAATGTGGAACAGTAAATCAAAACTTATAAATGCAACGATCATCGCTAAAAATTGTAGATATGGTCTTCACTTTGAAGGTGGAGATCTTGTTACTGATAACACAGAGTTCCTGGAAAACTGTATCATCTGGCATAAGGGAAATTATAATTACGCAGCTGAATCCCAGGGGGGGAGCACTGCATGGACTGCTACAAATGCGATCGGCGCAGGCATTAGGGACGGCCAGACATGGAATATTAGTAAATGTATTCTGAGATCTGATCAGGCGCTGCCGATTCAATGTCATAGTGCAATCGGAGCAGTTGATAACGGAGCCTGGATTAACACTTATGATTGTCAGTTTATCGGCCCAGCTTCGATTATCTCATTTAATCCATTCCCCAATAATCGCATAGTAAAAATAAATCTTTATAATCCGACCATTTCATCAAAACCAATATTCCATGTTGGAAGTATTTATCATAGTTTTGTTGCTACTGCTGATCATTGTGGAATAGAACTAACCGCAGATATCCTGCCCATCGCTTTTGCCAACAATGAAATTAAAGGAGCCGGTTTAAGGATAGTATCAAAATCGACAGGGGTTGATTCAATTGTAATTATAGATCATACCAGTTCTGCTTTTAATTCAATCGTTGGTGTTGCTGCCGATACAATTTTGAAAAAAACAAGATGGGGCAATGATTATCAATACGGTTATGAATGGAGAAACGGCGGCGTTGGAATGTCCGGTTATGCAATCGGGCATATTGATGTGGATGAAAATAATACTGCAAGGACAAACGGACTTGGAGCATTGCTGGGTGACTGCTCTTCTGTAAATAAAGTCTTGAGTGTTAATATTGACGGAACTGATTATGATATCACTTTCAGCCAGAACCATACAGCCCAAACCAATGCTCAGGTAATTGCAATCATAGATGCTGTGATCAGCGCTGTGGCTGATGTAGATGTGTATGCTGTTGGACAGGAGTATTATCCGGATTTTAGGGGTAATGAAATCAGACTCAATACAGATTCAACTGCAATAAAAGCAGGCATGGGAGTGATCAGGTATGGCGTCAGGGGAGTGAAGGTGGCAGCTAATGGAGACAATCATATTGACGGTATTGCTCTGGATGATTTTGCAGTGGGACAGGAAGGAAGAATAATAACTGGCGGATATATTTATGCTTTTGCTGAAAGTAAGAGATTCAAAATATTGGAAGTTTCCTCAGCTACGAGAAATGTTGGTGATGAGCTGGGTATTAGTGAGGCACAAGCCGGCTATTTCGATATAAGTGCTTCTCCCAAATTACTCAGGGCTGTGGAAGAAAATATTCTGGAAATTTAAGGATATATAGAGAGAACAATGAAAAAGATAATTTTATTTATAATCATTTGTTTCCTGTTCATACCCTCTGCGAAGGCTCAGGAAAATGTTAGACTGGATGAACTCCCGGGCGCAACGACTTTAACCGGTGAAGAAATAATTTATTTACTGCAGTCATCCACCGACAAAAATGCCACTCTCGAACTTCTGAAAGCATATGTTGTTTCGGATTCATCAGTTTCTATGGAGAAACTTACCACTGCAGTTATAAATTTTATTGGAAGCGGCGGGAGCATAACTAATAATCCGGATGATGTTACTCTTGAAAACAAAGCAGAAGAAACGATAGGAATAAAACTAAGTTATCTGTACAGCATTGTACTGGATACTGTATTGCAAAGGCTCATAATTGATTTTGCGGATATGGATACAGCCGGGAGGACTTCGATCAACAGAGTGATTTATTATGACAGCTCTGCTGAAAAGTATAAGCATAAAGCCGAAAATCATAAAATAAGTTTTGTGTTGTCCCCTGCGGTTGGAGACGATAAGGCGGTATTCAACGATGCACCGTTTTATCTCGATACCGTATTCTCCGTGATACTCGGGGATACTGTCCAGTTTAATCTGAAACACAGTACGGACCGGAGCTCAGGAAGCCCCACGACAATCCTCGGTAATACTACCGAGACAAATAAAACCACCGGCAGCAATTATACAAGCTTTACTACAGCCCTCATTCCCAGGGGCTGGTTAAGATATAACACTGTCGCAGTGGGGGATTCCGCCAGCCAGATATCCATCACGCTGAAAGGAAGGAAGCAATGAGCAAAAATGAATTCCCTGGAGTTACTCAGCAGCCGGTGATCTATGTCGATGGAACTCCGGATAAAGATTACCCGCTGAGAATATTGAAGGTATATAGGGAAAATTGTAATTGTAAATGGGTTGATAATTCGGAAGGTAAAGAATCGACAAATCCTCTGATAAAAATAATGAATGATCACTGTGATGAAAGAGCGAAAATATTGGATAAGGCAATCAGGATTTTACAGAAAGCATTGTTCCTGCTCTTTGCCCTCTGCCCTCTGCTCTTATTCGCCCAGGATACTATCCGCGTTAAAGACGCCGTAAGCATTTTTATATTTACTAAGGATTCTGTAATTGCAATCAGGTTTGAAGAACCGAAAGATATGAAGCTGGAGAAAGCAGTTAAAATATTTAATGTCAGAGAAATCAATATACTGAAGAAAAGAAAATTCCAGAGAGTTAAGGAGAGACAAGAATGAAGAAGATAATATTATTCCTGTCGATATTAACCGCAGAGATCTTTCCGCAGCTGATCGCGCCCGAAGTATTATCGGCAGAAAGTTATGGATTGGAAATCCAATTGAGATGGGAAGGCTACAATCCGGAAGAGCTTGTACAGGGGTATTATTCTGTTGAAAGGTCTAATAACGGTACAACCGGCTGGACCGAGGTGGGCCAGGATAGTGATTTTGTAACATACTTCAACAATAAGAATGTTATTTACTGGACTTATCGTGATAGCATCGGCGCTGTGAATACTACCCGGTACTATCGTGTCCGGTATTATGATGGATCCGGTTACTCTGCTTATTCGAATATCGCTTCAGCAAAAACCGCTCTCCGGGTTTTCTGGGTCAATACCGGGGGGAGTGATGGGAATACAGGCCTGTCTGTCGCTCAGGCATGGAGGAATCTGAGCAAAGCTAATTCAACTTTAATTGCCGGGGATGCTGTTTATGTTCAGGCAGGTACTTATGTACAAATAGAACCTGCTAACTCAGGGACTTCTTCAAATGCGATTAGTTACATCGCCCTGGGTAATGTTTATCTGACTGGTTCTGTGTATTTGATTATAGGGCAGGATTATATAAACGTAAGAGGATTCAAACCGATCGGCACCGGTTATGTAAAGGTGAAGGATGGATCGCATATATTGGTAGAAGATATTTACGCAAACCCTTCGACAACCCCGACTAATAATGTCCCGGTCAATGTTTACGGATCCGCCTCTTATGTAACCTTCCGGAATTGTTTTTTTCGAGGAACAGATCAGATGATTGCATATCAGGATTTGTTCCACATACAATCAGGGGCAAACCATATCTTATTAGAAGGCAATTATTTTATAGGAGGAAGTCATGACAACGTCCTTATAAATGGAAATCATGTGGTCCTTAAAAATAACCATTGGTGGTCTATGTGGCATCATAATACAAGTGTGCATAGCGGTGGTGGATATGTTATTTATGATAATAATTTTTTTAGCCGTGCAGGTTGCGGCAATTATGATTATGCCGGCGGATCAGATTTTAGATCTGGAGCAAGCATAAGGCTTTCAGAGAATTGTAAACTGAGGGGTAATACAGTTCAATATGGGGGATCATCAGACATTATGTGGGGCTTTGTTGCTGTATTTTGTCCGTCTTGGTTAGGTGGAGATTTAATTGATAACAATAATTATCGAAATTATATAATCCAGAATAACATAATTAATAATTACAACGGGGGAATGTCTTTAGGAATTATGTCTGAAGCGGTAGAAACTCCGCCTTATTTGATTTATGGTGAAAATCGAATAAAGAACAATGTGATTTGGAATAATCATAAGTTGGGATTAGGTGAATCTGTTAATGTTATAGATAGAGATTTGTGGTATTTCTTCAGTACCAACGGTGCTCCGCCTTATAGCTGGCCATATCCACCGAGCGGAGACGTTGTCGAAAATAATTTAATTGGAGATGGCACGAAGCAAATCAGGCACTATTATTCTGGTTCTGGCAACCCCGGGACCGATTATTACAGCAACTCCGGGGATGGTTCGCCTTACGCGGACCAGAATTCTTATATCACTTTTTCTAATAATATAAGCGGAGATCCTTTATTCATTGAAGCTGACGATACTGCAGGAATCAGTACGGGGACAACAAACCAGGATCTCAATATTGATTCAACCTCCCCCTGCATCGATGCAGGTGCATTTCTTACTCAGACCAATGGATCCGGCAGCGGTTCTTTCACGGTGATAGTCGATGATGCCGGATATTTTTATGACGGCTGGAATATGACTAATGGTGATCGTATCCAGATCGGTGATGAGATTGTAAGGATCCTGGCAATAGCAGGGAATACACTAACGATTGATAGGTCTATTAGCTGGGCTGACAATACAAACGTTTCATTCCCGTATGCAGGCGATGCTCCGGACATCGGGATGATAGAATATGGTATACTTCCTGCAGGAGAACCGGAGCCCCCGGTAACCGAAGATCCCGGCGCCGACATAATGATCATCTTCACCGAGTAATGGCATATCCGTAGCGCTTAAAATCACGATACCGTCTAAATCCTTCATGCTTAAGAATATACCTTAATACAAAATCCTCTCGGGGGTACGAAGATCATGTATTGATTATGTTCTGAAATGGGGATATGCTGTTAAAAGAAAAGTTTTGTTTTCCTTCCCCTTCCTTTTTATTCCTTTCTTTTCCTATATTGCTGTAGCGCATTTGTAACGCACTTTAAGTGCTACAAAAAAGTGTAAATGAATTAAAGGAGGCGGGCTATGGGCGTTAGTGTTATTATCCGTAAGAAGAAAAGAAAAAATAAAATTACTCTCTACCTGGATATAAATGTTGATGGATCCCGTGAATGGGAAAATACGGGGCTCAGTCTTAATGGAAATAAAGTTACCGATAAAATGATAATGGGCCAGGTTAATTTGGTCAGGGCTCAGAAGCTGATCGATATCAGTTCGGGGAAATATTCGGTCGGGCGGAAAAGTTTTAATATTAATTTCCTGCAGTATTATAAAAGGGTGATCGATGAGCGTCCGGAGTATGAAAGGAGGGCTGCGGTTTATAAGCATCTTGAGAAGTATTGCAAATTGAATTTTACAGATCTTACTTTTAAAGATATCAATGAAAATTTCTGGAGTAAGTTTAAGGTCTATCTGCAGGGAGTAAATTATAAGCAGTCGACTATACACCTTACCCTGAGGTTAATAAAGGCTGTGCTGAACCGGGCAGTTCGGGAGAAAATTATTCTGCAGAATCCCCTGCAGTACATTAAGGAGAAGAAACCGAAATCATTAAGGATGTTCCTGGAATGGAGTGAGCTTGAAAAGTTGTACGGCACCGCATGTTCATTCCTGGGTTTAAGGAATGCTTTCTTCCTCTCCTGTTATACCGGGCTGAGGCTCAGCGATGTGGAGGAGCTGCGGAAATTAAATTTTAAGATTGCCGGTAAGATTATTATTCCGAAAATGGAAAAGACCGATGAGCCGCTCCTGATCGATATCAATGAAAATCTTTCAGAGTTCCTTCCGGACCTTTCAAAGCTTAAGGATGAAGATTTAATTTACCAGCTCCCCTCCCGTTCTACGATCAGTGTGGCAATAAGGCAGTGGGCAGCAGCTGCCGGCATTACAAAGAACGTTACTTACCATACATCGAGGCATACATTTGCAACAGGCATATTAACATACGGCGGATCCGTGGAAGCGGCGCAGGCTCTGCTCGGTCATAGGGATATCCGGGAAACGCAGATCTATGCAAAGCTGATTGATCAAAAGAAGAAAGATGCGATAAATAACCTGCCTAAGCTTAAAAGAATAATTTAAAAGTTATCCTTTGTATAGTTTGACAGGTAAGCGGTAATATTATTTTTCGTAACCAGAAAATTTTTTTCAATGTTCGGCATATCTTTTTTCTGTGGAGGAAGTCCCGACTCGATTGTATTCTGAACTGTGAATTCATATTTGCTTTTGTTGTCCCGGATGGTAATGCTTAATGTATATCGGTAAGATACCAGGTGAGTATTCAGAATGTCATAATAATAACTGCCGACTGCCTGCAGAATTATTTTCCCCTGTTCTTTATTCTGCAGCTGTATAACTGTATTTGCACTGACAAAACTTTTCGCAACCCATTCCATCGATGCATCGAAAGCTTCCTCCTGGTTTAAGGGATGTTCCCCAATATATTCAAAATATCTTTCCTTGTCTGTTATGTTTTCATAACCGGCACAGTCTATAAATGTGAGAGCGAGAAGAAATAGAGTGGTTAGAAATTTCATGATGATTTCCCTTTGCTTTTAATTTAGATAAAAATATTTCCAGTTCTTATTGTTATTAGCTCGTTTATCCTCCGGCTGAGGGATCTCTCTGTTTTTATTATGAATTGAAATACCAGGTTCTTTTCTGGAAATTTTTTTGATGAGCTCGAGCATTTTATCTAATTGGTATGGCTGATCAAAATCGTTTTTAATAAGTACAATAAGACACTCGAGTAATTTCTTTGAGAACATAAGATTACCCCCCGGTATTCCTACAATCATTATAAAAAATATTTAAGTTGTTCTAACAAGCTTGTCCGAAATATTTTTCATTTCATCCAGATAAGAAAAAAGCTCTGATAGTTTACGGGGATTATTGTATCCTTTTTCTTTTAAAATATTCAGACATTCAAGATCTTCATCATTTATTGTTTCCGCTGGTTTGTAATGCTCTTGTTTCTCCTTTATTAATGTATACGATATTTGGTTAGTCCCTATTTCTTCTATGAGGATATTTAAATTCTTTTCGAGTTTATCTATCGTAGCTTGCTGGGGGCTGGTTGTTTCCCCGATCCTTAATCTGTACACCACTTCCCTGCTTACACCGATTTTATTTGCCAATTCATAATCGGAATATCTTCTACCCAAGGCACCATTTTGAATTTCTTTTATGGTATCAGACCAACTTTTCATTGCAAACTAATAATAAGTGATGAAAAAGTAACATTTCTGTAACTTATTGTAAAACAAGAATTTGGTGATAATTGTAGACATTTGTTAAATATTATTTGACATTGATAATATATTTCTATAGGTTTGCAACAGATTGCACAGTTATTTACACATTTGAACAACCATGATAAAAATCGATTATATGTCTCTTCATAAATACGGTAAGGGTATAGGCATAGGTCTGCCCAGGATTTACATCGAAGATAATGAACTGACATCTGGAGATCATATCGATATTTTCCGTTCCAATGTTGATGGTAAGGATGTTCTGATACTGGTACCGAAAAAAAATAATGGTAACGGTAATCTTCCTTTATCTGATAATAATCCGGTTTCATTGCAGGTTTAATATAGTATGCTTTTAAATCAACAATCTTGGAAACTTTAAAAACTTTAAATCATTTAAATCAAAAAATTTGGTAAGCAGAGAGCATAGAGAAATGACAACCCAGGAAAGAATAAAGAAGATTTTAAGCAATGCAGGGGGAAGGTACAATGAAACCTGGCTGGCTAAGAAACTGGGGACAAAGCAGAACACGCTTAATTATAATCTGAATCATGCCGTGAGATTCCCCGAGCAGCTGAAGGAAGATATTTATGAAATCTTCCTGAGGGAGGGGCTGATTAAGAACAGGGATGATGAATGCACTCAGTTCAATTCTTTAACTCTCGATGTTATATCCAATGCAGCTATGGACCTTAATAAACTGGTTACCAGGACCAAGGCAGCTATAAACAATAATGAGATAGATGAACGGGAGAGGAAAGAATTGATATCAATTATCGGGGATATGAAAATAAATCTTGTTAAACCGTTAGATGACATGCTGGAGCTTTTGAAATTTAATGAGTGAGGGCTTAATTAAAATACGTTTCAGTCGTTATGGATGGGTGAATAGAAAAGGAAAAAATCATGACGACGGCAGAGAAAGAAAAACCGGTTGTAAGAAAGCTTACAAAGGAAAATCTGAAATCATTATCAGATGCTATTGACGAACTCAATAAAGTAATGATAAAGTACACACTGATTTTATACAGATAAAAATTTAATCTCTTTCAGGAGTTTTATTTGTTTAATTATTCTGATTGCCGGAAGGATGGAGATGGGCAGGCATAAGTTTGTTACCCTCTCCGATGTATTTGAAGCTGCAAAAAAAGAATTTGCATCTGAACTTCATGATCAGAATGAAACCATCTGGACAGTGGAGGAGGTCGCACGGCAATTAGGTTACGGGGAAAAGCATATTCATAATTTAATTTCTCTTCAAAAAATTCCTTTCCATCGTCCCCTGGGTAAACCAATATTTCTTAAAGGTGAAATAATCCGCTGGATTAAAGAGGAGGGAATTATTTTGAATAAGAGTGTTCCGGTTGATGTAAAAGGTAACGAAGCTGCATGATAAATAAGGGATGGCCGTTTCTCCCCCGGTCGTCCCTTTTTAATTGTCCAGGTGTTTGATTTGTGAGTGATGTGGCGGAGCTGCGGGAGGAAGGAAGTTAAGAAGATAAGAAGATAGGAAGTTTGGTAAAGCAAAAGGAGGTAATAATGTCAGTTAAGGAAAATAAAGTTAGTGAAGATTATTGTGGAGACTGTAAAAAAAAATTTAATTCAGAAGAAAAAAAAGTTTATAGTATGAACTCTGCCATATTCGGTGAAGTTTATCCTAAAGGTAGTCCCCCTATTTGTGATTTATGTGCCAATAAAAGATATGATCAAAAAAGTAAAAAGATAAAGGAGTTATTTGAATGATAAAATTTATACAGAGTCTTGGTGAATTGGATTTTCTGTTTGTATGGGGATTGTGGACTGCCGTTATATGGGTATTCGCGTTGGTGATCGAGCGTCTGGCTAACAGCAGGGACGGGCAGATCCTAGGTCTTAATGACCGGCTTAAAACTGCCGATGATTCTATTGCGGTACTCCATAATGAAAAGCAGGATCTGGAGGATGAGGTAAAGGAGTTGAAGGATTACCGGGAAGCAGTTCAGGAGTACATTACGGATCCTGAAAAAATTATCAATGCATATCTGAAGGCGGATTTATGAATCAGCAGACAGTAGAAAAGATTCCTACTCTTTACGAATCGCTGCCTGATGAAAAGCGGGAGCTGTACAAAGAGAATTTTGATTTTATAAATGAGCTTAAGAAGAAGCTCAGCGATGTACAGAATGAGGGGAAACTTCATGAGCTTACCAAGGAGGCGATAGTATTCAATTCATTTTATAAGATCAAGGATAGTTTTAAGAAAAAAATTAATTAAGGCGTAATGGTTCTTTACCTTGAAAATAATTATCAGGATCAATGGCAGAAGAATGATGCCGATGTGGTGGAGAAATATATCAAAAGTAAATATGCTGTTATGAAATGGAGAGAGCCGAGTGTAAGACTCGTATTATTCCTTGCGGATGAGTTTAAAAGTACTACGAGCATGGAAGATTTTGACCGGGTGCTTGGTTTAATAAAAGAGAGGGAGGTAAAAGTATGATTTTACAGATAATTATTGATACATGTGACGACTATGATAACACTACCGGGGTTTATCGTCATTTGGAAAGAATAAAAGAAGAGTTTGCTGAACGTGAAAAGAAAATAATAGAAAGTTTGGAGATTGGGAACAGTTTTGAATTTGAAGACAGTAATTGTTACGGATTTCATAAAGTAATAATTAAGGATCTTGAAGATGGGAAATTATAGAAAACAGGACACACTATTATTTAAGGCAGTGGGGAACGGTGAACCGTGCACTGTTGCCGGTCCCGACCGGAAAACAGCTTACAACAAATTATTCAGCCGGCTGCTGCGGAGATCCGGAAAAGCGGTAATTACAGATTTCAGGTTTTCAATGAACCTGGGAATAATTCCGGTCAGGACGAGAAGCAAAACAAAATTCGGTACGGCGGTGTTTGCCCTGGTTATAATGTTTCTGCCGGGCTGCCGGATGCCTGGCGGGGCAGTGCTTCTGCCGGATCCGGAGCGGAGGGAAATAACAAGGATTGCAGAGAGCGATTCGCTCAGCTGCGATGAGAAGTTGTTTCTCATACGTGGGAGAATGCAGCTGCAGAGGGCAGAGAGCAATGATCATTAAGGAGGGTAGATGAATCTTAAAAATTATACAACGAGTACGCCGGTAATAAATTCAATAAACCGGATTGAATACAGACTGTCGCAGGCTGGGGCTGTTCATATTTCAAAATCTTATGATAATAACAGACCGGTCGGAATAATGTTTCAGATAATGATTAACAATTATCCTATGATATTTAAGCTTCCCGCCAGGCAAGAAAAAGTTTATGAATTTATGAGAAAACAGAGGAAGAATCCCCCTACAAAAGTACAGGAGGATTCTATCAGGCTGCAGGCAGATAAAGTGGCATGGAAAATATTGTCGGATTGGGTTGATATTCAGATCTCTTTAATTCAATTAGACCAGGCTGAGATAATTGAATTATTTCTTCCTTATTCCTGCATCCGGTACGTTTATAATCATCAGGTCCTCTTAAATGTTTATTGCGTCAACTGTTTAAAATTGTTCTCCTTCATCCCGAAAAGAATCAAACTCTATTTGAGAGGCTATAAAAGAATTCTGGATTGAACCGCCTGCAGACAGTTGGGAGTTTTGGGCTTTCAAATATCAGCCTAAATGTAGAGAAGGGGATCAAATCATATTTAAATACAGGAATGAAATTATTGCATCGGCTAAAGTGGTAAAGATTGAAGCTCCGGGAGCTTCTGCATGTGAGCATTCCGGAAGGTTTAAAAATTGGTGGAAAGTTTTCTGGAATCCGGAATCATTTGCAGATCTAAGAGGGGTTTATCTTCAAATATGTTTTTAAAGGTCTTAAGAAAATAAATGACTGATTCCATCCGTGAAATAAAAGAGAGAGTTACGATTGAAGAGATCTGCCGCCGGGCGGGTATTGAAGTCCGCAGCAGCTTTATTCATTCAATTTACAAGACTGAAAAAACTCCATCATTAAAGATTTATCCGGGTTCAAATTCATTTTACTGTTTTGCAACTAACCAGGGGGGCGATGTTGTGGACTTCTATGAGGGAGTTTATGGAGTTGATACTGCCACGGCAATTAAGGAATTAAAGATATTGGCAGGGATTGAAGAGGGTAAAATCGGGCATAGGGCAAAGAGCATAGTGAAGGATCCGGCTCTATGCTCTATGCCCTCTGCTCCCGATGTTTTTGCTGCAATGACCAGGCGGGAGCGGGAGCACTATGATGAACCTCTTTCCCATCAGTTTCTGAATGTAATTTTAACAATGGCGGTGCGGAAGGCTCTCTCTTTATACGATGTAAAAATGATGCGGCTTGAAAGCAACCGGGAGATCTTTGAGGAATTCTATTACTACTGTCTGCAGATGGGATGGGATAAAGAGGCTTACGATTATTTAACCGTTACCAGGAAGATCCGGCCGTATGATGTAGAGTATTTTAAGCTTTTCTTTATTAAGGATTATCACCGGGTAAACAATCACCTGAAGAAACTATTTGATATTGAGCAGCTGCAGAAGTCGGGGCTGTACAATAATAAACCGGACGGCTCCGGCAACCTGATCTTTTATAAGCACAGGATTGTTATTCCCTATCTCTACGGGGAGAATGCGCAGATTTTGTACCTGAGAGCGCGGCACTGGCAGAGTGCAGAGAGCATAGAGCCGGACGGCAGCAAATACATCGGATTAACAAATGATCTCCTCGATGTGAATACATCCAGGAGGTTTTATAATGATATCATCCTGAAGAAGCTTTTACCCGGGGAGCGGGTTTATATTGTCGAAGGTGAATTTGATGCTATGATACTGCAGGGACTTGGATACAATGTCATCTGCATACCGGGTGCCGGCAATCTTCCCCCGATCAGGAAATTCCGCAAGCTTCAGGATTTTAAGATATCCATTTGCGTGGATAATGATGCTGCTGGCAGCAAGCTGCTGAACGGTATTTATTACACTGCATCCGGGGAACAGAAGTACAGTGAAAAGAACCTGCTGAAGATCTTTGAAGAAATCGGGATGGAGAGCATCGAAATAAAGCAGCTCCCGGTGAAGGATGTAAACCAGTTTGTAATGGAAAATTCATAAAAAAAGGAGGTCGTGGATATGAATAAAAGAAAGATGGCATTTTATGAAATAAACAAAGGTCAGCTTGCGGAAGAAATGCAGCGGGCTTTTGAAAATTGCCAGAAGGTAACTCATGAAAATGGTTTACCCACTGAGTTGTCCTTGAGAATAAAAATTCTTCCTTCAACCGATAAGGATGAGAGATTCGGCGGAATACAATATTCGGTTAGCCAGAAATATTCTCCCAAAACATCAAAGAAATTTACAACCGAACTTTCAAATAACGGTCTTATTATAGCGGAAGGAAATTCTCCCATCGATGTTTTGCAGGAAGAGCTTGAATTCAATGAAACAAAAATATTAACAATCAATGGAGAGAAAGATGGATGAAAAGTTAGTTATCAAAACTACAGGGGAAAAACTTCTGCTCGGTAATGATATTATTGAGTTGAAAGATCAGACCAGGGAAACATTCGAGACCGATAACCCGGAGGATATGAAAGAATATCTTCTTGACAATTTTTCAAAGTGTGACATTTATATTAAAGGTCTGGGAGTTGATGGTTATATAATTGAGAAAGCGGATTATGATACTAAACCTGCAGCTCTTTGCAGGATGGCTAAGCATCCTGTGGTAGAACTTTTAAAGCAATATAATAGTAAGCAGATTGATCTGGCGGATTTCTCGGTATTGCTTGAGAGGTTAAAGAATTATATGACCTCGGAGGCGCTGGCTTTCAAAGATAATATACAGGATCTGAAAATAAAAAAGATTCTTTCTCTGGAAAACAGGTCTGATAGGAGAGGGAATTACAGTTTTACTATAAAGGCTGAGTCAGGGGGAAAAGAGGATTATATCTTCCCCAAAAAAATAAAACTTATGGTACCTGTAATTAAAAGTATGCCGGGTACTGCTCAGGAAATTGAATTCGATTTTTATTTTCAATGGAAAGCAGAAGAGCAGAATATCGAATTGAAGTTTACCATTGAAAATTTTGAATTTGATCAGATCATAGATGAAGATATTAAAAAAATTCTTGATGGAATATTCCAGGATGAAAATATCAAGATCTATCATGGCAGCCTGAGCATCCATAAACAAACCAATTCCTGGATGTATCATAAAAATGATCTTGCTGTAAAGGGGATATGAACAGAAGGGCAATGACCAGAATCGAAAAATATGCCGCTCATAATCTTGCGGGATGCACGTTTCAGATAGGTTCCTATAATAAACGTTTTGCAAGAGATATGAGCGGTATGGCTGGAATAAATTCTCCGGTTACTGAAAAGCAGGTAAATAATTTATGGAGACTGGTTTTCAGATACCGGAGACAGATTACCGATAAACGGCTGATCAGCTTTGCTGAAAGAAGAATTCGGATACAGAAAATAAATGAAGAGATTCAATTAAAACCGAAAATAGCAAGTGTGCGTACACAATATTCCGATCAATTAAACAAAGTTATTAACCAATTGGAATTTATTTACTAAATGGATCTGGCTGAAGCTAAAGAACTTGATTTTGAGGTTGTGTTGAAAGAAACAGAGAAGGCTTTACAGATAAGATTTTCTTCTGCTGAAATAAAGTGGCTGCCAAAAAGTCAATGCAGGATATTAGGCAGCAGAATTTATCTTCCCGAATGGTTAGTTAAAAGCAGTAACCTGGAAAGTTTTGTGATTCCGGAATGAATAAATATAAAATTCGTTTTACAAATAAAGAAGATAGGTTTATAAAGAACAATTATCTGGAATTAAATGATCGGCAATTAGCCGAAGCTCTTTCGAAAAATAAAGGATCTATTAGGGGGAGGAGAATAAGGATTGGGTGTAATCTTCCCCGGGAGATTCATGATCAGAGAAGAAAGGACTCATTGTATTATAAGGGTCAGGTTAGTTGGAATAAAGGTTTAAAAGGTCTTTGCATTGGTGGGAAAGAGACACAATTTAAGAAAGGGCATTTGCCGAAAAATACTCTTTATGACGGAGCCATCAGGATCAGGGTCGATCATAAAAGAAGGGGGGGAAAGCAATATAAGTGGATTAGGATATCCAGGAATAAATGGGAAATGCTGCATGTTCACATTTGGAAAAAAGCCGGAAGAGAAATTCCCAATGGGATGATACTATCTTTTAAAGATGGGAATCCATTAAATACTGTTTTATCAAATCTCAAGCTTATGACACGAAAACAAAATCTTGAAAGGAATTCTCCGCCCGGGTCCAGGAAAGCGCCGGCATCTTATCCCAGATATTGGGCTGCCATGATAGTGGGGAAAAAAAACAAAGCTGATCAGGATGAACTGATAAAGAACAATCCTGAAATAATTGAACTATTAAAAACGAAGGCAAAATTAGGGAGGGTAATAAAACATGCATCTTGAAGAAAGATTAAAAAACATGGTTAATAAAACCTGGATGTATAATACCAGGCTCCATAAATTTTTAAGCTACAAAATTACTAATGATAGTGTAACGATCGTTACAGATAGGGATTGGTACCAGATTGCTATTGCTAAAATAAATAAAGAGCTGGAACAATTTCTGGAGGTAAATGAAAAAAACAATTTAAGCGTGATCTTATTTTCGGGGAATGGGAAATCTTCCATAAAAGATATCCTTTATGAAAATATAAACAAACTTGGTAAGGGTGAGCTCGATATTAAAACCGCCAAGGAGATCAACGAACAGATAAAAACTCTTTTGAGTATGGCAAAATTGAAAATTGAAATGGATAAGTTGGAAAAATCCTGAGATTTTTGTAAAAAAAAGGAGGGCGAAGTAGAAAATGAAAGAAAAAATTCAAAATATCGGGAATGGTAATTCTGTAATAACAGTTGAAAATATTCCTGTTAATAAAATTGTGCTTACGGAAAATACCAGAACAAAAGTGGATACTGAGGACCTGGCCAGTCTTAAAGCAAATATTGCTTCAGTTGGACTTCTGCAGCCGATCGGAGTTATCAGGAAAAACGGTACTTATGAACTTGCCTGGGGATTCAGGAGGTTAGAGTGCATCAAACAATTAAAGCAGGAAACAATTTCAGCTGCTATATGTGAGAATGCAGATCCGGAGGCATTAAAAATAATTGAGAATTTGCAGAGGAAAAATATTACTCCTCTGGAGCTTGCTGCAGCAATCAGAGGTTACCGGGAAAAATCAAAGCTGACCTTCCAAGAGATCTCCGGGATCCTGGGGAAAACCGTTACGGAGATTTCTCAGCTTAACCGAATAAACGATTTAATTAAGACGCTTAAAACCCGGCTCAGTAAGGGAGAGCTTGATATTGAATCTGCCAAGTATATCGGAAGGTTTCCGGAAAAAGAACAGACGGATTTTATTAAATCTCACTACTACACAGAAGAGCACAGTGTTAATATTAAAAATGTTCTGGGCTTCTTTAAGAACAGGAACATATCGGTTTCATCTTTTCCGTTTCCTCTGGATAAAGAATACAAAGATCTTCCTGGAAGAAAGTGCGAAGGATGTTCAGATAGATCTTCTGCTCAGAGTTCCTTATTCCCGGATTTATCAAACGGTGAAGACAAGTGCTTAAACCGGAATTGTATGGTGACCAGGTTAAAGCTTTTTCTAAAATATAAAGTGTTGGATGTTCAACATGAACTGCAAAGCAAAAAGGAAAAATTAGTTTTTGTAAAGACTGAAAATTACTGGATAGAAGATTTTAATTTTTCCTCGGGTTTGAAAACTCAAGATAAAGAAGATCTGAAGTTGGCCGGGAAAAATGATCAGAAAGCATTTACCGGAATAATTGTAGCTTCTGACAAGATCTCTGATATCGGACAGGTCCACCGGTACGTTGGAAAGCCGGATAATTCTTACAGGATAAATCAGCCCGGACAAAAACGTATGGATGATCTTTCTCCGGATCTGCAGATGAAGCGGAGGATTGAAATCTACAAAAGGAAAAAAGATCTGATCAATTTTCCCATGTCTCTGGATATAGGTGAAGAGCTGATGAAGCGGATGAAAAACCGGAGCTACAAATCTTACAAAACAATTCCTACTGAAGTACTGGGAGCTGTAGCGGAGTATGTTGTAGACAGAGCTGATTTCCAGTTGGCAGAAAAACTCAGAAAGATTTTTGATGATAAGAGGGACCGGAACAACTTGGCAAAGATCTTCCAGGTATTAATTACAGCCGCAACCTGGGATGATCTTACAAACAAACAGCAGGCTGAATATTATTCCTCGCGCTCTGACAGGTACAAAAGGTTAAAAGAGATCTCCGCTGCCTTGGGAGAAGATCTTAGGGAAGTAGAGAAGCTTTATAAACCTAAGTACGACAAACAAGTCGCAACTTTGAAAGAAAGATTTATTCTCCGGAATAAATTCGATCCGGAAAAACCCAAGACAAAAAAGAAAAAATGAAATTATCTGAAGCACAGTTAATTGCCCGGAAATACCAGAACAAGCTTAAGGAGTTTTGTCTTTACAGGGAGCTTCTGGATTATTACTGCGATATTGCCGGGTCTGTAATAAGAGAGAAGCCGGAAGTAAAGGATATAGAGATTGTCTGCATCCCGGATCTGAACAGGTACCTCCAGTTTGTTCATTGTGTGGAGGAATTGGAGAAGATAAAAGGAGAGGCAACGGGAAAGCATACTCAGAGGCTTCTGCCGGAAGGCATTAACCTCGATCTCTTTATGGTGGAATCCCGCAATTTCGGTTTACAAAAAATGATCCGGACCGGTCCTGCAGAGTTTTCAAAAAGAATGATGTGGGAGGTTAAGGAAAAGGGCTTTTATGTGAAGGATGGTTTTCTCTGGAAGAACAGCGGAGAGATGGCGCCTGTCCGGGAAGAAAAAGATTTTTTTGAAATAACAGGGATAAAGTGGGTAGATCCGAAAGAAAGAAACTAAATAATCCATGGCGGAAAACCCGGTAAATGAAGCTTTTGAAAATGTGCCATCGGAAAAGGTGGAGCTTAATAAGAAGAAAAAGAGGGGGAAACTTAAAAATACAAATCCAATCATCAGGGCTGTCGAATTCCTCGGGCAGAGTTATGATATCAGGCTTAATGAAGATACAAAGCAGATTGAATTCCGCGCTAAAGTTAAAAAGGGAGAGAAGGAAAAAGAGTATGATATCATTGATGATACTATGTACCGGTACCTCAGGATCGAGCTTGAGATGAACGGTATCTGCCTTACCGACGATAAGTTCAGGAATGTAATTTACTCCGGATATTTTTTCGATAAGTATGCTCCCTTCAAAGAATACATTTACAATTTGCCGAAGTGGGACGGCAAAACGGATCATATTAAAAGATGGTGTCAGCAGGTCCAGCTGATTGATGAAGAAAAACATCGCAATTATTTTATTGAAGGCTTTAAAAAGTGGTTTGTTGCCCTGGTAGTGAGTCTGATTGTGGATAAGCCGCACAGATATTATATAAACCAAACCTGCTTAATATTCACCGGGAAGCAGGGGAGGTTTAAATCAACATTTCTTGATAACCTTCTTCCTGAGCAGTGGAGGCTTCGGTATTATATGGCCGGCATTTATGATTTCCATAAAGAAGAACATCAGAAGTATCTGGGCCAGAAGGTGATTATCAACCTGGAAGAGCTGGCAGCTTTTAACCGCGGTGATATTGAAGCAATTAAAACCAGGATAACCCAGCCGGTTGTTTCTCTTCGTCTCAAGTGGGGGAAAGAGGACACGTTTTTTAAGAGAAGGGCTTCGTTTGTCGGGACCACAAATGATAAAGAATTTCTGATGGATATATCCGGTACCAGGAGATTCTTTATTATGCCTGTTGACAGGATCTCGATTGATGATACGCTTAAGGTTGAGGAAATATATTCCCAGGCATTTGCAATGTTTAAGAAGGGATTTAAGTATTGGTTTGACGATGAGGATATTACGCAGATAGAAGCAATGAATGAGGACTTCAAGATGACCAGCCTGGAGGAAAGCCTTGTTGATTACTATTACCGGAAGCCTGATAAAGAGGATTATGAAATATCGAACCGGGTCCAATATGTTAGTGCTACAGATGCTACAAATAGATTATGTAAGAAGTTTGAGCGGCTTAATGCTAATAACTCTGTTGTTAGGAATATTGGTAAAGCTTTTAGTTCAAAGGGCTATACACAGACTCATAAGAAGGTCAACCGGATCTCTGTTAAACTCTGGCACGTGATTGAGGTTGATAATGTTGTTATCGAAAGAAACACTGATGATACCAGCAACGGTCATAGTACGGAATTGTTTTAAGGTTGTAAGTGGTAAGATTAGCAATATAATCTAACCACTTGTTTAATTATTTAAGAATAAAGGGTTTATAGTATTCGGTAGTAAGTAGTAGGAAGTAATTAAAAACTTAACTCAGTCTGTAAAACAACACTCATTCTTTTATACCTGATTAGAGTTATATATTATATCTTACTACTTACTACTAAGGTATAGTAAGAATATGAAGCATATAACACTTACATCGGTGGTAAGATCATTCTTGCAGTTCCTACCACCTACCACCATTAAAAAAGGTAGGTTCTTTCTGAGAGTTTCCAATACGGATACAGAATGATCGCAGGAATTGACAATATAATCAGTAATTACAGGTAACCTGTTTCTTTGTATGGATTTACAGGAATTAAAAGTAACCAGAAAAGCTATTGCAGAGCTGCTAAAATATAAGAATGAGAACTATATAAACGAGCTTTGCAATGATCATAATGCCCCTAAATCCGGCCATGATTCCTATCCTTTATTCGAATTTATTCAATGGTATATATTTTCTTATCTGGATGGAAAGCATAGGGGTGAGGTTGAAAGATTAAAAGCTGAAAAGCCTCAAGACGATCTGGCCAGGAAGTCTGCAGAGCTGAAAGAGCTTCTGATCCAGGAAAAGAAAAAGATCTTGATCAATGCCGGGGCTGTTGAGTCTGCCTGGTTAAACGAAATCAGTGTGATATCTTCATATTTGGACAGCGTGAGTATTAAAGCCTCTTCAAAATTATTAAATATTGCTGATCAAAAAACAATTAAAGAAATTTTAGATAAAGAAATCAACGAGCTGAAAGTAAAAATTGCAGACCTCAGACTTGATATACACACAACAGCAACTTAAAAGTATTGTCCTTACGGGGCGTGAATATTTTCGGCCGCGTGAAAAAAAGCCTGTTTCTCAATTTGCGGCGGAAAAAAGATATGTCTCCCGGGAGGAAAGTGCCCGTTCTGGTCTGTGGGATAACCGCAACACCCCCCTCGCTGTTGATGTAATGGATTCCTTTAACGATCCGGAGATTGAGCATATTACATTTATGGGCTGTTCTCAGTTTGTTAAAACCGAAATCATAAAAAATATTATTGCTTACATTATTAATTATGACCTCGGTTCTATCCTGGTGGTCTACCCTACCGACGGCGATGCCCGGGACTTTTCAAAAGAAAAGCTTGAACCGATGATCCGGGCAAATAAATTTTTAAGGGATAAAGTTGCTCCTTTTAAATCCAACTCAAAGGACAATTCAACCCTCTTTAAAAAATTCGGTGCACACTTTATTGCAATCGTAGGCGGACGCGTTCCCCAGGAGCTTGCCCGCAGATCCGTGAAGTATGTAATTGTGGACGACCGCGATCGTGTCGGTACTGCCGGCGCCGAAGGTGATTCCGTTAAACTTGCCTGGCAGCGCACCGAAAGCTATGCTTTTTTCGGCAGAAAGCTTCTGGAATTTTCCTCTCCTACTGTCGACGGTTATTCTGAGATAGAAAAATCCTATCGCAGATCTGATATGCATAAACCTTATGTCCCCTGTCCTCACTGCGGTAATTACCAGGTGATTGATTTTGAAAATTTTGTTTGGAATAAAGAGGAAGTCAAGATTGATTTATTCCGGAAGGAAACCAGGCATTTCCCGGAAACCGTAAAACTTAAATGTATAAACTCTGAGTGCGGTGAGCTGATCGGCGAAGAGCATAAGGATTGGATGGTCCAGCATGTGAAGTGGATTCCCGATAATCCTGAGGTTAAGGATCACCGGGGGTATGGTTTTGTCGGGAGATACTATTCCCTTTTTTCCGGATGGGAAGATATTGTAAAAGAGTTCCTGGAATCGAAAGATGATCAGCTGAAGCTGCAGGTTGTTATAAATACAATTTTCGGCAGAACATTTAAACTCGAGCAGTCAAAGGATATCGATAAAAATGCTCTTATCAGGTCCCTTGAAAATTATTTAACAGAAGAAAATCCGGGACTTCCGGATGAAGTTTTATTTCTTTCCTGTGCTGTCGATACGCATCCGGATCGTCTGGAAGTTTCTGTTGAGGGATGGGGGTTAGGGCAGGAAAACTGGCTGATACATTATGAAAAACTGTACGGCGATATCGATAAAATCGATGTCCGTGAAGAGCTGGATAAATTTCTTGAAAGAAAGTGGATCCGGAAGGATGGTATCGAGCTGCAGCTGGGCGGTTACTTCTGGGGCTCCTCGATGCGCAACTATGCTGTGGTAATTGATTCCGGGGGAGCCGGCCAGAATACTCAAAGCGTTTATGAATACTGCCGGACACGGCAGCACCTTGGAATAATTGCCATAAAGGGGAAAGGCGGTCCCGGGTATCCCGCTCTTTATTACCGCTCCAGGGTTGGCGTGCCGGTTAAAGATGTGGTACTTCAGAATATCGGTGTCGATACAATTAAAGATCTTGTTTGGAGACGCCTTGCCCGTTCTGTTAAAAAAAATAAAAATGAAATTATCAAAGGACCCAATACCTGTCATTTTACTTCCCGGTTCTGTGATGAGGAATATTTTAACGGACTCCTTTCTGAAAGACCGTTTGAATCTCATGACCGCTCCCTGGGCAAAGTAATTATCTGGAAAAAATTAAAGCTCGGTATCCGAAACGAACCCTGGGATCTTAAAATTTATAACTATGCTGCCATGAAACTTGCTTCTCCGGATTTCGAAGCAATCAAAAAAGAATTTGAAAAGCAGATAGAAAAACCTGCCGAAGTTACGGACCAGGCAGGCTCTCAGCAGAAAAAAATTAGTCACTCAATGAAACCTTATACGGGTTTTATAAATAGCTGGAGAAAATAAAATGCTGTCAAAACCACCGGAGGAGAAATGAGTGAAATAAAAAAACAATTAGAAGGGAAAAGTTTCATTGTTATTGATTTTGAACATTTCAAGAAGATAAACATTGAAAAGACAGAGCTAATAAGATTAGCTGATGCTGAAGAAATTCTTTCTTCTCTCACCCCCGATGTGAAGGGGGAAATAACTGGAATAGAATTGATTGCAAAAGAAAGGCGTGAACAGATTGAAAAGCATGGATATGATATTATACATGACGATCAGCATAATCATTCGGAATTATATAAAGCTGGCTTGGCTGTATATACTAAATCAATACATCCGTGGCCTTCTTATTGGTATTTGGGGACATACGATCACATTATGAAAAAGAACGATATAGATCAACTTGCTATAGCGGGAGCATTCCTTAGGGCGGAACAGGATAGGCTTGAACGTTACATAAATAAAATCGCTGCTGAGATAGACAGACTTCAATCCCCTCCCCAGAAAGGAGAATCAAAGCAATGAAAACTTTAAGGTGCAAGTGTGGAGAAAAAGTTTTGCATACATCTATGGGGAGTTTTGACTGCGAAGGATGTGAAAAATGTCAAACTACTTATGCTGGACATCCGGATCATCACAAACCTTTACAACCGCACGAATGGATAAATAAATATAATCAGAATACTGGTAAACCATATAAGTATTGTGCCCGATGCGGTCAAATAGATGAAGAATCTTATAAGCAATCAAAACAGAAGGACTGAGTTGAAAACCACTATTGTCCTCTGCTCTATGCAAAAAGAGAAAGGAGCATAACCTTTGCGCTACAACCCCCTTCTAACCGATGGCGAACGAACCAAACCTCTAACCGAATGGAAACGCTGGGCAGCTGACCAGGGACTCGTATTCGAGAGAGAAGGATCTGCAGCGCGGATCCTGGCAGCCGGCTCTCTCCGTGTGCATCTGGAGCTCCATTCCGATACTCCCCCGCGCAGGGAATATATGAAAAGGTACCGGGCGCTGCATAATGAATTTACTCCCGGGATAAAAGTAGGTGAACTGGCGAAAATAAAATTTGTAAGCAGGATAACTGTCTACCGGAACAAAGAACATTTCGATGTTGTTCCCGGCTCCCATCCCCGGCTCTTGAAGTTTAATGAAAAAATATTTAATTGGAACCCACAGAAAAGGAGTTTTTAAGATGAAGATTAAATTCTTTAATCGCATACATCATATTTTCAAAAGTTATGGATATATAGTAATTCCCTTTTATAAATATTCTCTTTTCTATTTTGACAATTACGGTTTCAGAATTGAAACAAACGAGTATCATAATTGCACAAAAACCGGGATATACTGAGTTACTCTCTGCCCTTTGCCCTATGCTAACGAAACAGGATTACACTCCATGCTAACGATCAAAACCAACATCCGCAAATTCGTAACCATCCTGGAGAAAGAAACGAAGCTCCAGAACAAAGCACTCGTAGCTGCTCTTAACAAGACTGCCAGGCAGGCGCGGACAGCTGCATCCAAGGCAATCCGGGAGGATTATAATATTACCGCCACAGACCTGAATAAAAAAGATTATAAATCGAAACAGGAACGGCTCGGTACCGAGAAAGCTTCCGAGAAAAAAATGATTGCAAAAGTTGTAGGCAGGGGTGCAGGGCTCCCGGTAAAATACTTCAAAGCAAAACAGGTTGCCTCCGGAGTTTCCTTTTCGCTCAGGAAGGGAAAAAGAAAAATTATTAAATCCGCTTTCGGTCCTAAGATCCCGCGCCTGGGCGGAAATGTTTTCCTGAGAGAGACTGAAAAACGTCTCCCGATCAAGCTGCTCTATACTACCGGAGTGGCAAATATGCTGGGACAAAAAAATGTTTCAGCTAAAACCCGCGCTTATATTTCTTCCAACTTTTCCCGTATATTCACAAACGAACTGAAATTCTATACTCAATTCAAAAAATAACCCTCTGCTCTCTGCCCTTTGCCCTGTTACAATCCGCGTAACTTTATCATCCCAAAAAAATAACATATAGTTGCATCAATCAAAATTATTTACTCTCTGCCCTATGCAAAGGCAGGATTTTTCAAAGGTTGATGTGAACGAACCCAAGATAATATTCGCCGGTGATAAAGCAGAATGGACTGAATCCAATTCTGATTATTTGCCTTCTGCCGGCTGGACCCTCAAATACGTTCTCATAAATTCCACTACAAAAATTTCATTTTCTTCAACCCCCGATGGGGATAGCCATTCGATTTCTCTTTCTTCCGCTGTTACCGCTGCTTATACCTCCGGCGTTTACACCATGCAGCCTTACTTCGAAAATACCGGCGGCACAAAGGAAATGCAGCCCCGCTTAACAGTCGAAATCAAACCCGATCTTACTGCAGCCGGGACCACAACCTACGATTTCCGGACTCACGCCCGCAAGACCCTGGATCTAATTGAAGATGCTATCGAAGGGCGTGCGGACAAAGCTCATTTATCCCTGCAGGTATCAACTCCCCAGGGATCCCGTGCGCTTCAGTATATGAATATGGAGGAGATGATTAAAGCCAGGGAATATTACAGAGGACTTGTAGCTGTCGAAGAACAGCAGGAAAAAATAGACGCCGGCCAGAATCCCGGCGGAAGAATAAAATTACAATTTTCAGATTAACCCTATGCCCTATACTCTATGCCCTATGCTAACGAACGAAATTAACGAACTAAATAAAAAATTAAAGGAGCCCCAAAATGATCAGACAAAAATTTTCACTCGCGGATTTAAGATTGCTCTATACTGGCTTGCTGGTTTTTCTGTTTATTATGCTTTTCACTGGATCTGCCAAACCCCAGGCGGAGTACTTTCTGAATTTCGGCACAGTAGCCAATAGTGTTGATGAAACGCAATATTTCCATTTCGGAGATTTTGCAAAAGCAAACGGGTATGAAAAGGTAGACTCGATTGCGATAACAGCAGTGGCATTAGGAGAAGCCGATGTTGATTCAGTCGTTTGTTTCCCGGGATGGAAATCTCCATCTACGGCAAATACTCCTACGACTGCAGGGTTCGCTTATCTCGGGGCTACTGCCGACACTACATTTACCTGTACAATAAATGTCGATTCAAATACTGCAGGAATCTCCTCTATGGGAAGCACCGGACTTGAAGGTGATGCATTGGAGGGGTATAACTCATTAAAAGTAACTACACGGGGCGCAGCCTCCGGCAATGATGCATCTGACGTGGGCCAAAATCTCAAAATTGTTTTTATTGTTTACGGTCCCCGAAGGTAATTATTTAAATCATTCTTGAGCAAAACGAAAAAAAATTATGTTTGGCCTGATATCAAAAAAAACTTATAACACGGAAATAGCTTCTCTCAAAAGAAATTTTGAAGAGAAGCTTTCTGCCGTTACTAATGTTACGGTACGGTCTTTTAACATGGCCAAACTTGACCGCCTTACTGCAGACTGGCTTTCCTATGTTAAGGATTTTAATTACGATCTGAAAGTCGGCGGATCCCGCCTGGTTGCACGTGCACGCGAATTATATCAGAACGATCCCTATGCTAAAAAGCTTGTCTCTGAAAAAAGAAAAGGTATTGTAGGTCCCGACGGTTTTATCCTCCGGAATAATGCAGGCGAGTTCCAGGTTCAGAACAGCAATTATAAATTTGTAAAAGATAAAATTGCCAACGGAATTATCAATGAAGCCTGGTGGGAATATGCCCGTAATAAATACATTACTCTTGAAGGTGATGAAACTTTAAGAGCTCACTGCGGATCTCTCATTGATTCCATCATGGTCGATGGTGAAGTGTTTATCAGGAAGATCTCCGGACCGAAATATAATCCTTTCGGTTTTACTACCCGGGTTATTACTGCAGAGCATTGCGACTGGTCTTTAAATAAAGATCTCGGTAACGGTAATTATATAATTATGGGAATAGAAGTAAACGGGGACTGGAAAAAAGTTGCTTATTGGTTCCGCAGATCCACTCCGAAAAATGATGTTGACTTTGGTTTCCACTGGGAACGTAATTATGACCGCATTACCGCCGATAAAGTAATCCATCTTTATGTTAAGGAGCTTACCCATCAGCTGAGGGGTGTTACTCTCCTTGCCCCGGTAGGTCTCCGCTTGAGGATGTTATACAACTTTGAGGAATCTGCTCTTATGCGTGCAAATTATTCCGCGCGCGTTCCCGGTATGATCGAGAAGCAGCCGAATGTGATGGGACCAAATGGAATACCGGGTATACAGGTAACTTCAAAGGACAGCAATAACGACTGGATTATGGAGCTTGCCAACGGCGAATTTTTGAAAGTGATGGATGGTTACCAGGTTAAATCTCTCCAGAGCGATTATCCCCATCAGCTGCACGGCGATTTTGTTAAGCATATTACCAGGTCTGTTTCTGCCGGCGGTGATATCGGCTATTCTACTTTATCAAATAATTATGAATCTGTTACCTGGCACAGCGGTAAGCTTGAAAAGCAGAGTGAGCGGGATGCTTTTAAGGAAGGGCAGAAATGGTTTGCTGAAAGTTATCTGAATCATATTTTCAGTGATCCGACCTGCTGGCTCGAAATGGCAGCCCTTGCCGGAAAGTTTACTCTCCCTTCCGGAAAGTTACTCCCTGTCCTGGAAAAAATTGAAAAGTTTAATAAGCCGCAGTTTTACGGCCGCTCCTGGGAATATACAAACCCTAAAGAAGAGCGCGAAGCAAATATAATGGCCGTCCAGAGCTTCCAGAAAACATTTGAGAAGGTACTTGCAGACCAGGGCTTCGATCTCGAGGAGCAGCTGGATGCAATTGCCGAGGAGAGGCAATTGTTCAAAGATAAAGGGCTCGGTGATCTTTATGATTTATTCATGACAAAGTATGCAGTTACCCCGGGAGGGGCCGCTGCCTTGCCTGATCAGAAGGATAAACCAAAAGAAGAATCCATTAAGAAAAACGGAAGATCCCAAACTATTCATTACGAGGAAAATTAAATGTCTGTAAAATTAACAAAACAGGAATTTGAAAAAATTAAAAGCAGGGGGTTGAGTTATCGTGCAGCCCAGGTTATCAATGATACTTTTAACCGGGAAAATAATTCAATCGAAACAATCATTGCAACTGAAAATCCTGTTTTGACAATTGACTGGGAAAATTCAGACTGGTACAGCATAAAGGTGATGAGGCAGATTATTATAGTTGAGCAGGAATCGGTGGTGTTTCCGGAACAGGGGCAGGTACCTTTTCTCGATTCTCACAGGCATTGGGCGGGTACGGATGCTGTTAAGGGATCGATAAGAGAATTAAAAATTGAAACGGGTGAGGGGCTGAGAAAAGTTATAGGCCGTACTTACATATCGTCCACAGAAGAAAAATTAATTAAAAAAATAGAAGAGCGGCATATTACAAATGTATCGGCAGGATTTTCTTACACAAGTGAATCTTCAAGCCGCGTTTCTCCCGGCGGAAAATTTGAATATAAGGGAAGAACATTCGAAAATAATTTTGGTGATAAGCTGCCGTTAAATGTTGTTACCAGGTGGAGTCTGATGGAGGGTTCTGCTGTGATATGGGGAGCTGACGAGTTTGCTTCTTTTAGAGAGGAAGATTTACAGAATGCTGATTCTTACCAGAAAAGAATTGAACAATTATTTGAGGGTGTAAATGAAAGAATTGAAAAATTAAATATAACTTTATCAAAGGAGATCATAATGGAAGAGCCCAAAAAAGATCAGAAAACCCCTGATCAGATCGTTAAAGAAGAGAGGGAAAGAAGTGCCGGAATTGATGAGATTGCCGGTGCGCTTGTCAGTCAGAGACTTTATAAAGGCGGCGAGGATGAACTTGTTAAAGCTGCTGCTAAGGCAAAAACAGACGGAATTTCAGTTGATCAGTTCCGTCAGCAGATCTGGAACAATCTGAAAAATGAAGATATTGCTGAGAAGCCGGTTACCGATCTCGGTTTGAGTAAAAACGAAGTGAAGAGACTGAGCATCGGACGTGCTATAAATGCAATGATCGAAGTCCGCGGCGGCAACCTGCATGCCTGGGATAAATTCAAAGCAGGCGCCGAAAAGGAAGCTATCGATGAAACCGTAAAAAGAGTTGCCTCGATCCCGGGTTATGAACTCAGAGGTCTTCCCCTTCCGATGGATTTCTTTAAGGATCCGGATGTCATGCGGCATTCATCGGTTCTGAGAGCTGCCAAAAGACATGCTCTGAAAAATGGTGATTTTAATTTCGGTAAAAGAGCATCTGATGGTGTGAGCGCTGCCGATGCGCAGTACCTGATCGGTACCGAGAACATGTTTAATGAATTTATCGATGTTCTCAGGAACCTGGGTGTTGCTGGTCCATGGGGTACCAGGATGATCAGCGGTGCAAAGCAGAATATTTCTGTTCCGAAGAAAACTTCAACCGGTACTTTCCACTGGGTTGCTGAATCTGGTGTCGGTATTGCTACTGATTTTGTTATCGGTCAGCTGACAGCCACTCCCCATAATGGCTGGTCTTCAATGAAAAGAACCCGCCAGGCGCAGTATCAGTCTGTTCCCGAGCTGGATGCCCTGATCATCGATGATATCCTGAATACTTTAATTATCGGGCGCGATCTTGCGCTTCTGCATGGAACCGGCGCTGATAATCAGCCTTCCGGAATTGACCATACTTCCGGAATCGGCGATGTCGTCGGTCAGTCTCTTGACTGGGAAGCTCTTGTGGAGTTCTGGACTGATGTTAAAACAAATAACATCAATTCCGATAACCTCAGGTATGTAATGAATGCTCTTACAGCAGGCATCCTGATGACCAGGCCGGTCGTTGCGGGTCAGATACAGATGTTGTGGGATAGATTAAGCCAGATTTCTGCTCCTCCTATTATTTCTCAGCAGGCAGCTGCAAGCAATCTTTTCTATGGCGATGGATCTGAGTCATGGATGATTGACTGGGGAGTAATCGATCTTCTTGTAAATCCTTACAAAGATGATACCGGTGATGTTGTTATTACTGCTTTCACCGCATTAGATGTCCTTATTTCAAGAGCAACTGCCTTCTCGTTATCTGATGATGTAAGCTAATTGTTTTTTTCTCTTTCCACCCTCTCCTTTCTAAGGAGAGGGACGGGGAGAGGTTTCTTTAATGACTTTAACAGCGAATAAAATAAAATCAATAATTAAAAACGGAGAAATTATAATGGAAACTAAAGTGCCCAAGGTAGGTGAAGTCGAAACTTTGTTGGTGCTGCAGCAGCACCGGGCAAAGCCGCATGGTTCAACGGAAATGAAGAAGTTTAAACCGGGTGATAAATATAAACAAGCCGGTATTGATAAGCTGGAAGTTCTGGGCAGTGGTAAATGTACCCGTGATCTGGATGCCAAGGTACAGAACAAAAGAAGGAAAGCTCCTGAGAAAGGGGAAGAATCATTTGCCAGCCCTGTCGATAAGCTTGCTGCTAAAATAGATCAGCTTATTGATCTCATGACCGAGAAAAAAGGCAAGTAATGCTCCCAGACGATGATTTCAACTCCGCCTTTATCGATACTGATGAATTTGCCATAGAAGCAAACCCCGATTGGTCCACCTCCAATATCAACGGGGTTTTCTTTAAGGCAGGTTTAACAGTGCAGACTGAAGGCGGAGGTATTGAAACTACCGACCCGGTGTTTATGATTAGGGATACGGATGCAGCCGGGGCAGATCAGAACGATGTAATTGTAATCCCTGCCTCCGGTACCGGTTCCACAACTTATTATATAATTAAAATTATGCCCGATGGTCTGGGCATGACTTATTTAACCCTGAGCGAAAATGCCGCTCTTTAACCGTAATGTCATTCTGAGCAAAGCGAAGAATCTATGCCGTTAGCTGATATAAAAGAAAATACGATTATTGGTTTAATGGTGACCAGGTTTGCTGCCATTGTTGCGGGCGCGAATTATTATACGACTTTTGATAAGGTTGTGGATAATATGCCCGGCAATGCTACCTATGATAAAGACAAAAATAAAATTATTAATATCAGGGATACTTCAGATACAATGCTGGAGGAACAGGAGAGTGCCCAGACTCTGCATGATATCGGGATTGATGTTGATATTGATATAATTGCAAAGGGAACAGCTGCTGCCGATATCAGGAAAATGAAAGCAGATATTCTGAAATCAATCAATACAGATCTTACCTGGTCCGGTAATGCTTTCAATACTCTTTATATCGGTTCTCAGCGGAATAAAACTGATCAGTTCGGAAATAAAATTGCAGATTTAACAATATCAATCCGGGTTCAATACCGGAAGAATGCCTGGGGTGGATAAAATGGAAAAAAAACTTAATGATAAAATGGACCGTACATTGTTATCAAACAGGATCGATCCGGAAATTCAGAATAATCTTCCTGCCGGCTCTTATATAATTAAGGACGGCAAGCTCATTCCAAATCCGGATGATGATGAAATGAAAGCCAGGGAAGAGAAGCTGAAGAATCCGGGAAAAAAAGAAAAAGAATAAAAATATTTTATAAACATTATCTCATCTGTACCGGATGAGAGCAGGCCTGAGGAAAAATTATGGAACGTGCAAATAAACATTTAATCCTTGCCAAAATCGAAGCGGAGTACGGCGCAGATCCTACTCCGACGGAACTTGCGAACGCTCTTGTTACGGTTGGAAAACCGACTTTCGAAATAGTTGGCGAGCCCATCTCCCGCCAGATCCCGTTGGCTTATTTCGGTTCTATAGCTCCTATAGCAGTAGGCACTGCATTGAAGCTTAATTTTTCCACAGAACTTAAAGGGTCTGGTTCTTTGGGCGTGGCTCCCCGGGAAGGCTGTCTTTTCAAAGCTTGCAACATGACGGAAGGAATTTCCGCAGGTGTAAGCGTAAGCTATACCCCTAACTCGGTATTCGAAGGGAGCTCCGTTGCATTATGGTTCTGGGCTGACGGCAACCTTCATAAAATATCCGGTGCGGTTGGCGATCCTAAATTTCATTTTAAGACACGGGAGATAATGAAAGTCGATTGGTCATTTACCGGTCTTTATTCCGGGACTCACGCTTCGAACGTTGCGTTCCCTGCTCCGACTTATGCGGCCCAGGCACCTATAATTTTCAAAGGCGCCGGCTTTGTCTATAATTCCGTTACTACCCTGGTTATAACAGAGCTCTCGCTCGAATTGGGGAATGTGATTGGCAGAAGAGACGATGCAAATGCAGTGACCGGTATTGCCAGGTATTTTGTAAACGACCGAAAAGCAAAGGGAAATATGAATCCGGAAACGGTTGCACTGACAACCTTAGACCCCTGGACTCTTTACAATGCAATCACCCAGGCAAACATTGCCATGGGACCGATCGGGGCAGCAGCAAACCGGGTTGCAGTTGCTGTTACAGGTGTTACTCTTGAACCTCCAAAATACGGCGATCGTGAAAATATCCTGGCCTGGGATCTGGCGTTTACAATAGATCCAACTCTGGCGGCAGGGAACAATGAAATCGTAATAACATTCACTTGATGAATTAAAAGAGAGGGAAATATGAGAGATCTAAAAGCATCCGATAAAAACCTGATGGTAATATTTGATACTGCCACAGGTTCTAAGATCGGGTACTATTACAGTTCTGTTACGACTGAAGAAAGGCTTCAGTTCAATTCCGACTTTATAAACGAAATCAATAAAACAAAAGATATCAGGTCCGCTCTTGAGGTCCAGATGAACTGGGCCGAAAAGAAACTGACCGGCTTCAGAGAAGGTGATTATTGCTACGATGGTAAACCGATAAGCAGTGATCCGGAGAATTCCAACCATTATGCCGGCTGGAAGCAGCTGATCAGGGAAAATGATTCTGATAAGCTTTTGTCTATTGCGAAAATATTATTCGGCGAACCTTCTTTTGTTATTAAGGAGGATAGCCCAAATTTTTTTTCGAAGAACTCGAACGGTATCACAATGCCTGGACAGAGGAAAAAGAGAAATACTATAAAGAAGAGCCGAAGTATCCGGACGAGTTCATAGAACATATCAAAGCAAGTTATAGTGAGTATATACCCGATGCAAGATTCTTACATACAGTTGAATTATCAAATCTTCAGAAGTCCGGGTATCCGTTTGAGAAAAATGACCTTTCCCCCATCGAGTGGAAGTGGCTCGGTGAATTTAAGGCTGCTGTTGAAGAATGGCAGTACAGGCAAGTAAGAAGAAGGTAACGTGAACAAAGTTGAAATAGAAATAGATGGTAAGAATAAAGGTATAATTACTTCTATTGGCGGGGTCAAGAAGGAATTATTAGATCTTGATCGTATGGCCGGGGGACTGTCAAAAAGTTTCGGACCGCTCGGAGATATCTTTTCTTCAAAAATATTTTCAACTGCCGCAATCACCGGCGCTGTTACTGCTCTGGGTTATTTAATTAAGCAGAGCATCGATACTGCCGATGAAATGGGAAAGATGGCTCAGAAGATCGGTATTTCTGTTGAATCCCTTTCAACCTTAAAATATGCTGCAGATCTTTCCGATGTTTCTATGGAGGAGCTGCAAAAAGGGATTACTTATTTAAACCGTGCAATGTATGATCTTGCAACCGGATCAAAAGAACAGAAAAGAGTATTCGACCAGCTCGGCGTTTCCGCTCTCGATTCTACCGGCGTTTTAAGAAATACAGAAGATGTGCTTCTTGATATTGCAGACAGATTTTTAGGTATGGAAAGCGGTGCTCAAAAAACCGCTTTAGCAATGAAGATATTTGGCAGGTCCGGTGCAGAGCTCATACCGTTTTTAAATGAAGGGAAAAAAGGGATAGAGGAGCTGCAGCAGGAAGCCCGGAACCTGGGGATTGAAATATCTTCTACTTTCGCAAGGCAGTCGGAAGAATTTAATGATAACCTTACAACCTTAAATTATGTGGCAACCGGGCTGGGAAATCAGCTTGCTATTTCTTTAATGCCGGCTCTCCTGGATGCCTCAACTCTGATTACTATTCTGGCTTCAAATACGTCCACCCTCTCTGTCTTTTTTTCAATTGTTTCTACCTGGGCAAAAGTGTTTGCAACTTCTTTAACTGCTATATATAGTATCGCCGGAGCTGTGGTTGGTGCACTGCGGGATCTGTTCGGCGGTACAAACGATAAAATGATTGGCGCCTTTGACCAGGGTCTCGAAACAATTAAGAGTATATGGGGGGAAGCTGAAAAATATGAAGATGTTTTGGCACGTATTAAAGCCCAGATGGAAGCTTTAAAAGATCAGGCAGCAATTGAAAGGCTTGGTGAACAGTGGCAGAATGTTTCCCGGACCTTAAGAAATGATATCCTGGCAGCCGGGATGAATCCCTGGCAGGAAAAATTATTCCAGATTGCTGTTAAGACTGAGGACCTGAAATTAAAATACGGCGGTATATCCGGCGCTCTTCAACTGATCAACGCTCATTATGATGCGATGATTGTTAAAGCAATGCAGTTTAATGAGATTAGTGCCAGACCTATCGCCCAGCCGGAGCCAGTTAAAGATCAGAAATTTGATGTACAGCCCATACCCGATGCGCAGATGGAACAACTCAGGGTGAGGTTTGAAGAGCAGCACGCGCTTGAAATGGAACTCACCACACTCCAGGCCGCCGAATACGCCATCCGGGAAGGGATGTTCGGTGATATGCTTTACAATATGGGGTCTGCATTCCAGGACTTTGCAAATCTTTCCGGTACCACAAACAAAACACTATTTGCAATTCATAAAGCATTTGCTATTGGTGAGGCAGGTATATCGACTTACCTGGCAGCTACAAAAGCTCTGGCAGAAGTCCCATTCCCCTTTAACTTTGTTGCAGCAGCTTCGGTGCTGGCTGCAGGACTTGGAAATGTTGCCCGCATTGCAGCGATGCAGCCCGGCGGAGGCGCGGCAGGGGGCTCCCCCTCCCCCCCTGCTCTTCCCCGGGAAAGTATTTCTAATATCAGTAATACTACAAATAATAACAGCAGCAGGCAGATTATTATAAATGTTTACGGTTTCCTGGGTGCCGATAAAGATGCCATTGCCCGGGATCTGATACCTGCAATTGAAAAAGCTTACGGCGATGGAGCGGGCGGAGGATAAAAAGTTTAACCCTGCCGGGCCTGCCTTCCCCGGCAACCCGGGGAGCGGAGTGCAGCCACACTTCCGCTCTCCGGAGAATAAAATCAGGAAAGTAATCGAATGAGCTGGCAATACACGAAAGAGCTAAGAGATGCAGACAGAAAGCTTGCTGATGAACGTGAGAAGCATTGGAAAGAATTAAGAGAGGCAGATTTAATATTTGCCAAATTACTGAAGGAGATGAATGAAATCCATTTTTCTGGACTTAATGAACATTCTAAAAAGACTACTGAAGAGAGAGGTCATTTCCTTGCAACAGAGGTATATGAGCCGTTCCGGGAATCAGTTACAAAACAACTTGCTGTAAGTGCAGGAAGTCAGAGAGGTTCTAATCAGGTTATATATTTCGCCATAGCTGCTATAGGTATTTTCTTTGGTTTCATCACAATGATGATTAGTGTAATTGCTGCTATAGCTGCTGTAGTAATATTCGTAATTAAATAAAGAAAAAAAATGACTGAAAAACTCAACGTACTTGGTAGAACGAAACAGGTTTTGGGGATAATTACAGCATCAATTATTATTATCACTTGTGTCTGGTATGTGGTAGTAGATCGGTTTGAAGTAATTGCGCAGGTGAAAGAAAATACCGAAAGAGTCGAGAGCCTGGAGAGGCAAATTATAAATATAAATACCAATAACCAGGCATTGTATGATATAAAATTTAACCTGAAAAGATTGCTGGAAAAACAAGGGATGAAATGGGAGCCGCTTGACAAATGAAACTGATAGAAAAATTCAGGGAAAGGGCAAGAATCGCAATGCTCGGATCGGAAAAGAGATTTACTATTGATGAAATTATGCAAGCATCTGATAAGGCTGATATTCCAAGGAAGGATAGCAATAAATTAATCAGCTATCTGATCGAAAAGAAATAATATAAGGAGATAGAATCATGTTTAAAGATCTTTTAATTAAATGGTTCGGCGCAAGTTACGATACAACTATAGCAGGGTTTTTCACTGTGATCGGTGCAGTTCCTTCAGCTATAGATTACCTGAAACTCAGTGAGACCCCTGATTGGTTAAAGTTAATAGGCGGGGTTTGTATGTTCATTTCATTCATTTATATGAGTGTAGTGAGCAAATCTAAAAACGTAACCGGTGTAGGAGCCGAAGCAGAAAGGAAGGAAAAATTATGATACAGATATTGATAATAAGTTTGCTGGCGCAACTTGTAAACCTGATCCCGGAGGAATGGCGGGGTAATGCTATTGTTAAAGCAGGTAAGATCGCTTCCGATTATGTGGCGGAAGAAGTTGCTGAATTCTTAGACTGGATTCAAAAACTGCTTATCGAATCAGAGAACGAATGGGATGACTATATAATTCATCTTATTGATGTTATACGTGGATTACTCGGAGTTCCCGGCTATGATGAACCGGAACATGAGGGGGTTCTCAAAGCTATTCCGGATGATAAGTTAACGAGGGTGGAAGAGATTCCCGAACCGTTCAGGAAGATCAGGTCAGGCGACGGGCTCTATGTAATAGGGGGAAGGCAAAAGACACGCTTTGACGGCTTCATATATATGGGTTCTCATGAAGGGAACACTTATCATCTGAAGAAGAAAACATAACTATAACATTGATGATTGGAATTGAAATCATAAGGAACAATTAAAATGAAAAAACTATTCTTAACTTCTTATCTTCTTATCTTCTTATCTTCTTTCCTCCAGGCGCAGTTCTTTAAATCGGAAATTGGTTCGATCGTTGTGGGCGACTCTGCTTCTGATGTTATTGATCTGGAAGATAAAAAACTGATCAGCATCCTTCCCCTGGTTGATACTGTGGAGGAAGATACTTTAACCTTCTGGACCTCAGACAGTTCAGCCGGTACCTTTCACAAAGTTTATACCGATAGTGTTGAACTGGTAATGAGGATTGCCGGCCGTAAGCTGAGCGTTGTTCAAAACCCCGATAAATTTTATGGATTGCTCAGGTATATAAAAATTCAGTACGGCGCCGGAGCGGAAGATGTTGATGCAGCTGATGCAACTGATAACTTCAGGATTTATTACGGGTATTACCGATAACTCTATACTCTATGCCCTATGCTCTATGCAACGTTTGCTATTAACAAAGTAATTCTATGAACCCGGTTATCCTTTATAATAATATTTTAAACAACGATACCCTGACAGCAACATCAACTGCCTCGGGATATCATGTCGATAATCTTGTCGACATGCGCAGCTATACAAAATGGAAGGCTACAAGCAACGGCACTCAGAATATAGATGTGCATGCATCGGGCAGTACATTCCTTGGGTATCAGACCGGCGGAACGCTTAGACTTATATCGGGAGGTAAATTAAAATTGCAGTTTCCCGCCGGCGTGCCGCCGAATGCGATCGGTATTTATAATCATAATTTGTATTCGGTTGGGGCGACAGTAAAAGTTTATTATTCCCACGATGGTTCAAGCTATACCTTACTTTATACTTTTGTTCCTGCAAGTAATAATGCACAGTTAAAAACATTTGCCGGTATTGCAGCTGCATACTGGAGGGTGGAGCTGTCGGGGATGATCGCAGCTCCTGAAATCGGGATACTGATGCTTGGTATAAAGCTTGAATTTCCATGGCCTCCCGATTCTCCCGTTATACCTAAAAGGGAACAGCTCAGGCTCAATGCGGAATACTCGGATGCAGGTCATCTTCTCGGGGCTGTAGTTGCTCATTTCCCTATCCAGATAGATCATAAGTGGTCCCGCTTTGCACGCAACTGGCTCGATGCTGACTTTCTGCCGTTCTGGAATAATTACGGTAAGCAGCTTTGCCCTTTCTTTTATGCCTGGGATCTGGTTAACAGACCATCCGATATTTACTTTGTTTCTGTAAATCCGGAAAGTATTTACCAGGTTCCTTTGACTCTGCTTGCTTATGGCGATGAACTGCAGCTTTCAATGAGGGGGGTGAGTGAATGAGCTATGCAGCTGAGCTTGCAAAACTATCCCGCAGGAAAATTGATTATGTTCTCTTAAAAATGGATTACTGCAGCAATACTTATGGTGTTGCTCCCTGTGCTGCTTTTGAAGCAATTAAATGTTACAATACTTTTTCAACCTGTAAGGATAAACCAAATTTTACCAAAAGCACAAAAGATTATGGTTTTATAAATGCAAACCTGCCGATTGGAGTAATTGATTTTTTTTATGGCGCCCGCCCTTATATTAAAAAGATCAGCGATCTTCCTACTGAAATTAAAGAGAAGGATACGATTTCCCGGCGTTTAAAGGTAGAGTTTTATGATGAGGAAGATAATGATTTTGGTATTGATCCTTATCGTGAAGAAAGATCTTCTATCCAGGGGAGTTTCTGGAAGAAATTCCTGGCGCGAAATAAAAATTATAAAGGCAGGATCCTGGAACTTTATGAAGGATTCGAAGGGCTTGCCTTAAATGATTTCCAGATGAAGTTTGCGGGACCGGTTGAAAATATAGAGCTTAAAAATGGTTATGTGATTATCGAATGTGTCGATCTGCTTAAGGAGCTGAGCAAAGAAAAATATCCTATTGTTACCAGGGTAGCCCTGGATGGAGATCTTCATACAATATTTACTGCGGCAAGCGAAGAAGAAATGACTGCTTTGTCCGGAGCAATGATCGGGGATTATGCAAAGCGGACAGATTTTGAAGCAATAACAAACATAACGGCGACTCCTTATGAGGATCTAAACGGGGAATATTCGGATGCCGGTGTATGGTATATACATTATACAATTGTCGCTTTTGATTCTCAGGGCCGGCCCTTTGCAAAAGGAAATGTTTTATTAAATGCTCAGGATTTTGGTCCGAGTAATGCGGTATTGCTTGTGTGGGATGATGATGCCAGGGCTGTGATTTGGCGGATTTATAAGGGGGCTCATGTGGAATTGCTGGGACCAGATCTGGATTATGATTGGGTATATACAGAAATACCGGATTATCCTAATGAATTCCAGGATAAAGGATTTCTTTCTACGGATATAGCCGGGAGTGCACCGGCAGCGGCAGAAAGGTATTACAGATATACGAATGATCCATATACTGCGGCAGTTAATTGGTGGGATGAAATACCTGCTGTTCTGACGATTGATGTTAATGACGCAGCCGATCTGCCTGAGTCTGGTTATGTCCAGATTGAAAAAGAAAAAATCTCTTATGCTTCAAAATCAGGCAATACTTTAAGCAGTGTAGTAAGGGGCTTTGCAGATTCCGAAATATTGCGCCATGCCTCGGGGACCATACTTGAATTATTCATAGCCGCTGAAGCTTCCAATCCCTTTTCTTTAGCTAAAAACCTTCTGCTCAGGAGAATCTCCTCTTCTTATATCGATTCTAAATTTGATGATTATATATCCGGGTGGACGGGAATAAATTTTTCAGCAAAATTAATACTTAAAGCCGATAACCTGGCAAAGGTTTATTTCGATCTGATTGCTGTGCTGGATTGTATGACCTGGGTTGGGGAGGATGGAAAAATAAAAATATTAAAACATAATGAAGTCCCTTCCTCGATCCCGCTGCTTACCGAGGAGGCTAATATTATCAGCGGTTCTTTGACGATAGACAACAATGAGGAAAGCAGGAAAACCAGGTGGATACTTTTTTGGAACAGCTTTGATGTTGAAAAAGGAATCAGTGACCGGGAAAGGTACAGCAGGGTTACTATTGCTGTTGATGCTATTGCTGAAAGTGCTGATGAATATAATGATTCGATTGAGGATCTGCAGTATACTGCCTGGCTAAACTCAGACAGCGATGTTGATGCTGATGTTGGCCAATACATTAACAATCTGCTGGCTGCGCGCTTAAGCAGGACCCGGGATGCTCAGCGGATACTCGAGTATGATGTGGAACTTAAAGATTCCGGTCTGCTGGTCGGCGGTATCGTTGATGTTAAAACTTCGCAGGTGCAGAATATATACGGGGAAACAACCATAGACAGGTATAGGATTATTAAAAAAACTCCCCGGGCTGTGAATAAATTTGGTTTAAAAGTTATAAAAGTTAATACGCAGCTGCATGATCTTTCGGGTATAGTAATGTGGGATTCATTTGCTAATTAAAAGGAAAATCGATCTATGGCAATAACATCAAAATTTACAAAATATTTTCATACGGACGGAACAGCATTGGAAGCTGCCGCTATCTGGCTGGTTCCGCAGGCGGAAACATATCCTACCGGTGCATTGCAGCTTACTGAGCACGCTACCAGGGCTGGCTTTTATTACCGGGATGCTGTCCCGGACGGCGAATACAAAATATATATCGATCCTCTGGGCGGTACATCTCCGGATCTGTATGAGGAAAAAATCTGGGTAGGCGAACAACGGGTTACAACTTTCCTGGATGATCCGAAAGGCAGTATTGGCGATGCAACACAGGGGGTAAACGGATTAATGACCGCGGCAGATAAAGTAAAGGTAGATAACATAACTCCCCATTTTGATGCGGCAGATTCATACAAATTAAAAACAACTGGTTTAACAACACAGTCAAAAACCGTTACCGCTCTTACAAGTCCAACCCCTGATTACATCGGCCAGCCCGGAGTTGATAGCGGGGGGAATCAATACATTGCAATAGCTTTATCGGGTACTATGTGGCAGGTTGTAAGCCAGGTTCCTTTTAAGAGCGCCTCGTTTAGTGTTGATAATGTAGATATTAGAAAAGCAATTAAAGCTGTTACAGTGGTAAATGCGCAGGAGGGATATGTTTATGTGATATCCCGGGTTTACCGGAATCATGCTTCCGTTCATGAACAAATTTATATTTATAGACGTGAAATAAGTACAGGCACTGAGACCTTTATTTATTATGATGCAAAC
>Ga0214473_10000914_pt1 | contig 40318 bp, 32 predicted proteins | sample RVTome_7_FD_203509 | JGI IMG/M metagenome (GOLD analysis project Ga0214473, IMG submission 203509) | Soil microbial communities from uranium-contaminated site in the Upper Colorado River Basin, Wyoming, United States - RVT98D197 | ecosystem: Environmental > Terrestrial > Soil > Contaminated >...
CCGGATCTTCGGCGCGTAGCGGTCCGTGAGCAGTTGCTGGGGCATGACGACTCCTCTCTCGGGAGGTCGCCATCATTTCAGAAAGCCGGGCCGTCCTGTTTGGTTCCGGCTTCGCCGGGTTAGGGTGGGGGGTCGATGAGTAAGAAGCGCATCCAGCGCATCTTGGTGATAGTCGCACTCGTCGCAGTCGCTGCGTCCGCGGCGCCGGCCCAGGATTTCTGGAAGCACTGGGGCGACGGCAAGGCCGAGCTTTCGGGTTATCGCTTGACGCAGCCACGCTACGGGGCGCTGCGCACCGGCAGCGCCGTGCTGATCTTCGTGACCGAGGACATGAGCGATTCGCTGCGTGTCAAGGCCGATCCTGGCAAGCATCCGGCTTCCGACGTGTACCCGGTGATGAAGCTGAACGAGGTGCGAGCCTTCCGTACCGGGATCTACGACTACAAGGTGATGACGTCGGTCTTCGCGAAGGTCGCGGCCGGCTGGCCGGTCACCAAGCTCAGCTTCTCGAGCCAGGAGTGGTGCGGTCACGTGTACCACCAGCTTCTGCCGCGGAACGATCGCGTGTCGGGAGTATTCCACAGCTACTTCGACGGTGAAGCGGACGGCTCCGATTCGCTCCCGCTTCCGCCCGAAGGCGTGTTCGAGGACGCGCTGCCGGTGCTGCTTCGCGGCTGGAAGACGACGTACCTGGAGGCGGGCGAGAGCCGCGCCGTGCCGTTCCTTCCCAGCCTGCTCTCCGCGCGGCTGGCGCACCGGCCGCTCGCGTGGGGGCGCGCCACGATCCGCCGTGCCGCCGCGACCTCGACCCTGGCCGTGCCGGCCGGGCGTTTCGGGGTCGTCACGTGGACGGTCGCGGTCGAGGGCGGGGCGACCACCACCTACGCGTTCGAAGCGCAGCCGCCCTACCGCCTGGTAAAACGCTCGAGCGACAACGGCGAGGAGCTCGTGCTGCTGCGCTCGACGCGGCTCGCGTACTGGAAGCTCAACGGCCCCGGCGGCGAACACCACCTCGAGGAGCTGGGCCTGCCCGGGCCTGGCGGCGCGTCTCGAATGAAGTGATAGAGGGACCGGGGTCGTGGCTAGCCGACGTGATACGCTTCGCGGGCCCGCTCCCTCGGGCATGATTCCGGAGGCTTGTTCATGTTCTTGAATGTTCCTGGCCGATGGCTCGTTCTGACACTGGCTGCCGTCCTGATCGCGGCGAGTGCGACGGCCCAGACTCGGCTGCTCCGCTTTCCGGACATCTCCGGCGACCGCGTGGCCTTCTGCTATGCGGGCGACCTCTGGACCGTGCCCGCCCAGGGCGGCACGGCGACGCGTCTCACCACGCATCCCGGGCTGGAGCTATTCCCGAAGTTCTCGCCCGACGGGAAGTGGATCGCGTTCACTGGCCAGTATGAAGGCGACGAGCAGGTCTACGTGATGCCGGCTACCGGCGGCGAGCCGCGCCAGCTGACCTACTATCCCGCGCGCGGTCCGCTCGCCCCGCGCCACGGCTACGACCACCAGGTCTACGGCTGGACGCCGGACGGCACGGGGGTGTTGTTCAAGGCCTGGCGCGACGCGGACGGCATCCGTTCGGAGGGCGCGCTCTACACGGTGCCCGCCGCGGGCGGCCTGCCCAAAGCGCTCCCCATGCCCACCGCGGGAGCGGGTGACTTCTCGCCGGACGGCAAGCGCCTGGTCTACTCGCCGCTGTTCCGCGACTTCCGCACCTGGAAGCGCTACCAGGGTGGCTGGGCCCAGGACTTGTACCTGTTCGACCTCGCCACCCGCGACGCGAAGGCCATCGCCACCAGCGTCCGCACCGAGCGCGATCCCATGTGGATCGGCGACGCCGTCTACTTCGCCTCGGATCGCGACGGCACGCTGAACCTCTACTCGTACGACCTTGCGAGCCAGTCGGTCGGCAAACTGACGCAGAGCACGACGGCCGACGTGCGCTGGCCCAGCTCCGACAACCGCGGCCGCATCGTCTACGAGCTGGACGGCGTGCTCCACGTGTTCGAGACGCAGACGCGCGCGGACGCGGAGATCGCCGTGTTCGTCCCGGACGACGGCGTGGCCCGAAGGCCCTCGCGCCACTCGGCGGAGAAGAACGTGGAGGACTTCGCGCTCAGCCCCAAGGGCGAGCGGGCGGTGTTCGTGGCGCGCGGCGACGTGTTCACGCTGCCGATCGAGAAAGGACCCACGCGCAACCTGACGCACAGCTCGGGCGCGCACGACAAGTGGGCGCGCTGGTCGCCAGACGGCAAGCGGATCGCCTTCGTCTCGGACAAGAGCGGTGAGGATGAGATCTACGTGGTGGACCAGGCCGGCGGCGAGCCCGAGATGCTGACGCGGGGCGGCGCCGCCATGCGCTACGCGCCGGAGTGGTCGGCCGAAGGCACACACCTCGCCTTCTCCGACAAGGACGGCAAGCTTTACGTCCTGACGCTCGCCGACAAGAAGCTGGTGGAAGTGGCCGACGACCCGCGCACGCAGGTGCGCGACTACACCTGGTCGCCGCAGGGCGCGTACCTGGCTTTCTCGCTGATGGACGCGAACGGCACGCGCTCGATCCACGTCTGGAGCCGCCTGGACGCCAGGACTCGACGCGTTACCGACGAGTGGTGGAACGAGGAAGCCCCCGCCTGGGACCCCGAGGGCGAGTATCTGTATTACCTGAGCGACCGGGAGTTCGCGCCGCAGATCAGCCGCGTGGAGTGGAACTTCGCCGGGAACCGCCAGACCGGCATCTTCGCCGTCACGCTCAAACGCGACGGAGCGAGCCCGTTCCCGTCCCAGAGTGACGAGGTGACGCCAGGGAAGGCGGAGGAGAAGCCGGCAGAGGCGGGGAAGGGCGAGGCGAAGGACAAGCCGTCCACCCCGTTCCGGATCGACTTCGACGGGCTGGTGCAGCGCGTGACGCGCGCCCCGATCGAAGCCGACAACTTCGACGCTGTGACCGCGATCAAGGGCCACCTGCTCTTCGTGCGCACGGGCGCGCCCTTCTACGGGCGCGATCCGAACCCGAAGCCGGCGCTCATCATCTACTCGATCAAGGACCGCAAGGAGTCGGTGCTGGCGAGCGACATCGCCGGCGTCGCCGTGTCCGGCGACGGCTCCAAGGTCCTGGTGAAGCAGGGCGAGGCCTACAACCTCTTCGACGCCAAGGCCGACGCCAAGCCCGACGCCAAGGACAAGAAGACCGTCTCCACCCAGGGCCTGCAGGTCGACCGCGCGCCCGCCGAGGAGTGGGCGCAGATCTTCGGTGAAGTCTGGCGGCGCTACCGCGACTTCTTCTACGTGAAGAACATGCACGGCTACGACTGGAAGGCGATCGGCGAGCGCTACCGCGCGCTGCTGCCGCACGTGGGCCATCGCTCCGACCTCAACTACGTGCTCGGCGAGATGGTGGCGGAGCTCAACGTCGGCCACGCCTACATCGAGGGCGGGGACTACGAGATGCCCGAGCGGCCCAAGGTCGGCCTGCCCGGCGCCCGTTTCGAGCTGGACGAGGCCTCCGGCCGCTATCGGATCGCACGCATCTTCAAGGGCCACAACGAGGAGGAGCGCTACCGCTCGCCGCTCAGCGAGGTGGGCGTGGACGTGAAGGTAGACGATTACGTGCTGGCGATCGACGGCGTCGAGCTGAAGGCGAACGACGACCCGTACCGCCTGCTGCGCCACAAGACCGACCCGGTGACGCTGACCGTGAACGCGCGCCCCAGCTTCGATGGCGCGCGCAAGACGACGTACCGCCCGATCGCGAGCGAAGAGGCGCTGCTCTACCTGGCCCAGGTCGACGAGAACCGCGAGCGCGTCGAGAAGCTCACCAGGGGGCGCGTGGGCTACATCCACGTGCCGGACATGGGGTCTGCGGGAAGCTACGAGTTCCTCAAGTGGTTCTATCCGCAGATCCGCAAGGAAGGCCTGGTGGTGGACGTGCGCTCGAACGGCGGCGGCAACGTCTCGCAGTGGCTGATCGAGCGGCTCGACACGAAGCTGCTGGGCACCGGCTTCTCGCGTGTCGACGACTACCCGGACACGTACCCGCAGACGGTCTTCCACGGGCCGAAGGTGTGCCTGCTGAACGAGACCTCGGCCTCGGACGGCGACATCTTCCCGTACATGTTCCGCCAGGCCGGCCTGGGCCCGCTGATCGGCAAGCGCTCCTGGGGCGGTGTCGTCGGCATCGGCGGCCGCGGCCCGCTGATCGACGGCGGACGTGTGTTCGTGCCCGAGAGCGGCACGAACGCCGTGGACGGTTCCTGGGTGATCGAAGGGCACGGCGTCGATCCCGACATCGTGGTCGAGAACGACCCGAAGTCGGTGATCGAGGGGCGCGACCCGCAGCTCGAGCGCGGCGTCGCCGAGGTCCTCAAGGCGATGGAGGCGCAGCCGATGAAGCTGCCCGCGCGCCCGGCGGATCCGGTGAAGACGAAGTAACCGTGGTATCCTTTTAGGTGTGGGGGCGTCCCGGTTTCGACGGGAACGTTGACCCCGAGAGGTGCAGGCCGAGCGTGCTACCGGCTCGTAAATCCGGTGGAAAGTCACAACTGCCAACGATAACTTGGCACTGGCTGCCTAACTAAACCTTAGGCAACCCGCTCTGCCGGCTCCCCGCCCACGGGGGTTGGACAGAGCGTCATAAATGTGGGCTGGCCCTAGCTCTCGGTCCGGGGGCGAACGGCGAGATCAATCGGACTAGCCGCAGCCGGTTTCGTCCGGCCTTCACGGCGGCGGCGAAACAGCAGGCCGGGCTAAGCCTGTAGAGCCTCTCGTCGGCGCGCTTCCGGACGCGGGTTCGACTCCCGCCGCCTCCACCATCGCGAAGAACTCGCACCGTCCTCCGCAGCGGGGGGGCGGGTCGATTTCCAGCAAGGCCAGCAGACTGGAGTTGGACAGGGCCCGCAGGTACGGCCCGCCGATGTCGTGCTGTGCCGGCGTCAACCCAGTACGCCGAAGATCCCATGACCCTTCGCTCGCGCGGGAGGCGCCTGCGCCGTACCCAGGCTGGTCGGAGCACCGTTTCCTTCGGTAATTCGTTCCGGAACGAGTTGGAGTGCGGCCCGGTCCAGCACGGTCCGGACGCCTGGGCTGGGAACACGACCGGGGGGTTCACGCTATGCGTCATGCGCGTCATAGCCGGGGAGTAGTGCGTGCACCCGCAGTATCGTCGGGGCATGGAGAAACCATCCTGGCACCGACAGGTCGTCGGGTGGCCCGACCACCACGAGCCCTCGCCGAGGTCCTTCTACCGGCTGCATGCTCAGCCGGACGGACGCTGGCGCCTCTTCCTGTGGCAGCAGGTCAACATCGAAGGCGATCGGGCCATCCGGAGATACACGGAGCCGTGGGGCTGGCACGGTCCGGAGGAGCCTGCGTACTGCCTTCTCCTGCACCGCGACGAGCGGGGCCGATGGAGTGTGTTCGAGTGTCTGCCGCGGTGGTGGACGCCGCTCTGGTTTCAGCACGCTGAGAGGAAGGGCAGGGGTGGACGCGGGCCAGCGGGGAAGTAGGGCACGGTTCGGCCTGTGACAAGCCTGGAGACCGGACCCGGCGGGGGTTGAGGCCGTGTGCCGGTTCGCGCGTGGTAGCCTGTCGCCGCCATGAGCCCCCTGCTCGCGGTGAGCCTTGCCACCGCGCTCTCGAGCGCGATCGCAATCGGCGGCCCCGTCGCCGAGGCCGGAGATATACGCACGCTCGTGGCCGGAACGATCACGGTGGCGGTCACATCGGCTGCCCCCAGCAGCCCTTACGACCCTCAGTCGTGGATCCGGCGCTACCTGGAGCGCTTCGCCAGAGAGCTTGACCTTCCCATCGCCTGGGTGGTCGTGCCCTTCGACCAGTCGTGGCTGCGCGCCAGCCGCGACGAGGTCGACCTCGTGGCCACGAACGTCGCCAACTTCCCAGATCGGGCCCACGCCGGCGCGACGTTCTCGGCGCCCTTCCTCTTCGAACGACGCGCGCTGCGCATTCACCCGAAGGACCGCGACCGTTTCGCGCACATGGACGACTTCGGCGGCAAGACTGTGGGCGTGGTGCGGGGGACGGCCGCGGAGCGAGACGTCCGGCGGCGCGCACCCGACGGCGTGAACGTCGTGGCGATGGGGACGTTCGGCGAGCTGTACGAGCAGTTCGAGGCGGGCCACCTCGACGCCGTGGCCGAGGCCGAGTACTACGCGCTGGACGGACGCGTGATCCCGTCCCACGGTCCCGAGGTGGTCCTGATCGACCTGCACGACCTTACGCCGGGCGAGCGCGAGGAATCGGTGTTCGTGGTGCGCGACAAGAGCACCAACCTGCTGGCCGCTTTGAACCAGTTTATCGCGAGTAGACGGCTGCCCCTGTAGCGGCTCCTCGGGACCGAGAGCTAGAATGGCGGCTCCTCGACGGAGCCCGTCGCTCGAAGGCGCGCGTCGATCGAGATCCGGAGGAGGTCCCAAATGAAGCCTCGAATCGGGCTGGCCGTCGTTCTGGTCGCCTTCTGCCTCGTTCCCGCGCGCGCCGACTCAAACGCCCCCGAGACCCGCATGGGGGCGATTTCGTTCCCCAACTCGGGAGCGGCCGAGGCCCAGGACCATTTCATCCGCGGCGTCCTGGCTCTCCACAACTTCTGGTTCGAGGAAGCGGAGGAGGCGTTCAAGAAGGCGCAGCAGGTCGATCCCGGGTTCGCTCTCGCCTACTGGGGCGAAGCCATGTCCTACAACCATCCCCTCTGGGCCGAGCAGGACATGGCGGCGGCACGTTCGGCGCTGCAGAAGCTGGGCAAGACGCGCGCGGAGCGGCTGGTCAAGGCCCCGACCGAGCGGGAGAAGGCGTACCTCGAAGCCGTGGAGATCCTCTACGGTGAAGGCGACAAGCTGGAGCGTGATCGAGCGTACGCGAAAGCCATGGGACGCATGGCCGAGCGTTTTGCCGAGGACGACGAGGCGAAGGTGCTCTACGCGCTCTCTCTCCTGGGCACCATGCGCCCGGGTGACAAAGGCTTCTCGCGCCAGATGAAGTCGGCCGCCATCCTCGCGGACGTCCAGCAGAGGAACCCGAACCACCCGGCGGCCGCCCACTTCACGATCCACTCGTTCGACGACCCCGAGCATGCTCCGCTGTCGCTCAAGGCCGCTGACCTCTATGCCCAGATCGCTCCCGAGGCGCCCCACGCCCTCCACATGCCGAGCCACATCTACATCCAGCTCGGGATGTGGGAGCGCGTGCTGGCCTCGAACGAGGCGGCCTACGCCGCTTCCGTGAAATGGGTGGAGAGAAAGGGCCTGTCCCTCGCCAAGCAGGATTTCCACAGCCTCGAGTGGGGCCAGTACGGCGCGCTTCAGCTCGGCCAGTACGGAAAGGCCAGGGACATGGTGCCGCTCGTCGAAAGGGTGGCGGCCCAGACGGGGGACGCTCGCGCCCAGAGCTACGTGGCGACCATGCGCGCGCGCTACGTGGTGGAGTCGCGGCGCTGGGAGGACCTGCCCCTGGCCGAGGCTCCGTCCGGGGCCGCGCTAGCGGCTGCCGGAGCCCGGACCGCCGCGGTCTACGGCTCCCGCGCCAACCAGCTCGTAGCCGCTGGCTTCTCGGCCGCGCATCTCGGCGACCACGCCAAGGCGGAGGAGGCGGCCTTGCGCCTCCGGACGCTGGCGAAGCTGCGCAAGGAAGCGGGCACCGCCTACGACGCGCAACCGCTCGAGATCATGGCGGCCCAGGTCGAGGGGCTTTCGAAGTTCCTGAAGGGCGACAAGCAGCAAGGTCTCGAGCAGCTCGCGGCGGCGGCCCAGCTCGAAGAGCGGCTGGACCCGCCGAACGGCCCCGCCTATCCGCTCAAGCCCTCGGACGAGCTCTACGCGGAGGCGCTGCTGCTGGCGGGCCGCGGACGGGAGGCCCAACAGGCCTTCGAGACCGCGCTTTCGAGAACGCCCCGGCGGAGCCTATCCCTGCTGGGCCTGGCCCGAGCGGCGCTCGGAAGCGGCGACACGGAGACGGCCGCCGAGGCCTACGGCCAGCTCGCGACGAGCTGGGCCGCGGCGGACGCGGGGCGCGAGCTCGACGAGGTCAAAGGCTTCCGGCCGGCAAGGCGCGCCGCGGCGCAGCGTTGAGCGGGCCGGCGTCTCTTCGGGTGTTGTGGTCCTGAGGCGCGAGGCCGACCTATAGAATCCTTTCGTTTCCGGCGCTCGCCCTGAGCCTCGCCCCGGGTGTGTGCCCCGGGTCGCGCGAGGTTTGGACGCTGCAGCGAATCCCTCGTAAGTTTCGGGGCTGCCGAGCGACCAAGTACTCGAACATGCCTAGCAGGCGCTCGAACACGGCATGAGCCAGGACCCGAAAGAGACCTTCGTCGAGCTCTTGCGCACGCAGGGTCCCCGGCTCCGGCGCCTGGCTGGCAGTTACGCCCGCGGAGACGAAGTGGCCGACCTGTTCCAGGAGATGCTGCTCCAGATCTGGCGCAGCCTGCCGAGCTATCGCGGAGAGGCCGCGATGGAGACGTGGGCCTACCGCATCGCCATGAACACAGGCCTGACCCATCTGCGGCGCGAGATCAAGCGGCGGGGAGTCATGGAAACGAACGCCGCCGCTCAGCTCGTCGAAGATGCGCCCGCTGCCGGGTCGCAGGCGGCAGAGCAAGGGTGCATCCTCGACGACTTCCTGGCCTCGCTCGGCCCCGTCGATCGCTCGGTCATGCTCGCCTATCTCGAAGGACTCGACCACGAACAGATGGCCGAGGTGGTGGGCTGCAGCGTCGGCGCGATCGGCGTTCGGATCAGTCGCCTGAAAGCCTTCTTCAAGCGACGCTATCTCGGAGGATGACGATGGAATTCGAGGATCTGCCCGCGCTGTGGCTGGCCCGGAAGGGCGTTCAGGACGCTCCCGCCCCCACCGACGTGCTGGCGCAGATCGTGGACCGCTCCCGCCGGCTGGACGCACTTGTGCGTCGCCGCGACCGCCTCGAGACGGTCGTCGCTTTGGCCATCGCGCCGTTCTTCGCCCTGGTCGTCGTGTTGAGCACGCACACCGTGGGTCGTCTGGGGGCCGCGATCCTGACCCTGAGCTGCCTCGGGATTCCGCTGCGTCTGGCCCGCGCTCGACGCGGCTTCCGGGGAGCCCGCCGGGATCGCCCGCTCACGACCTTCCTGCGCGAGGAGCGCGAGCGCGTGCTGTCCCAGGTCCGTCTGCTGCGCAGCGTGCTGTGGTGGTACCTGCTGCCCCTGGGAGTCGGCGTGATCATGCTTTTCAGTGGGACGCGTTCCCCGATGGCGACGACGATCTACGCCGCCGTCGTGGCGGCGGTGTACTGGGGGATCTACCGGTTGAACCAGCGAGCCGTCGCGACCGAGCTCGAACCTTGCCTCGCTGAGATCGATGAGATGCTGCGCGGCGTCATGGATGAGCCGGTACAGCACGGGGCGGAGTCCCGCTAGGCGCGCGCCTCGGCACGCAGGCGAGACCAGGGGCGCCTTGCCTCGGCCGGCAGTCGAGGGACCATGCGCTCGACGTCGGCCTCGAGGGCCCTTCCCCGCTCCAGCAGGCGGAGCACCTCGGCCAACAAGCTCATGCGATGAGTTCGTGCATCACGCGTGAGGCCCCCTACTTGTTCGGCTCGCAGGCGGCGCTTTTCCAGCCGCCCCGGATCGTGGTGTTGCCGCAGTAGCCCTTGCCCTGCGACATCGGGTCGTTCAGGTAGTCGAGGATCTGTCCGCAGCTCTCGTCCTTCGCCGGCTGCACCTCGCAGGTTCCTGAATAGCCGGGATTCGTGAAGCAGCACTTCGGCGCAGGGGGCTCCTGCGCCGGCGCGGAGGCGGCGAGAAGCAGAAGGATGGCGAAGACACGCTTCCGGTACGAGGTCGGGCAGCGCATGGTCCCTCCAGTCGCCACGATTCTCTTGCCCGAGCAGCCGGAACGCCAGCGCCGAGGTACGCGTCGAAGTCAGGCGAGCGGGCGAAGGCGCTGATCGCGACGGGCGCGCTCGCGGCGGCCGTGTAGAATCGTTCTCTCGTTTCCGGAACAGAAGGGAGACCTGCCGTGAGCCTCGCCCCGGGTCTGCGCCTCGGGCCGTACGAGGTCGTTGCGCCGCTCGGCGCCGGCGGCATGGGCGAAGTCTACCGCGCGCGCGACACGCGCCTCGAGCGCGACGTCGCACTCAAGGTCCTGCCCGACGAGGTGTCCTCCGACAGGGAGCGCCGTGCCCGTTTCGAGCGGGAGGCCAAAGCCGTGGCGGCCCTGTCCCACCCGAACATACTCGCGATCCACGACGTCGGCGAACACGCCGGCACCGCCTTCGCCGTCATGGAGCTGCTCGACGGGGAGACGCTGCGCGCTCGCCTTTCGGGAGGAGCGCTGCCGGCCCGCAAGGCGGGGGAGATCGGCGCGCAGATCGCCCACGGCCTGGCCGCCGCTCACGAGAAGGGCATCGTCCACCGCGACCTGAAGCCGGAGAACATCTTCATCACGACGGATGGCCGCGTGAAGGTGCTGGATTTCGGACTGGCGCGCCACGAGGCGCCGGCCGAAGACGGAAGCCACTCGCCGACGCTCGCGCGAGGGACGGACCCAGGAACCGTGCTCGGGACCGTGGGGTACATGTCCCCCGAGCAGGTCAAGGGCCAGCCGGCCGACGCGCGATCGGACATCTTCTCGTTTGGTGCCGTCCTTTGCGAGATGCTCACCGGCCGGCGCGCCTTCAAGCGGGACACGGCGGCCGAGACGATGACCGCGATCCTCAAGGAGGACCCGCCGGAGCTGCTGAGCGCGGGCGCCGCGCTGCCCGCCGGTCTCGAGCGGATCGTGCGTCATTGCCTGGAGAAGCAGCCGGCCGAGCGCTTCCAGTCCGCGCGCGACCTGGCCTTCGACCTCGAAGCAGCCTTTGGCTCCGCGCCGAGCGGCCCCACGGGAGCGCTGACCGCGCCACGTGTGCCGCGCTATTGGCCGCTGGCCGCGGCCCTGGCACTGCTGGCTGCCGGCTTCGCTGCCGGCCGTCTCGGTCGCAGCAGCCCGGCCGCCAGCCCCATACCCACCCTCTTCACCCAGGTCACCGACCTGCCCGGCCTCGAGCGCCACCCGAGCCTGTCGCCAGACGGCCGAAGCCTCCTCTACGTGAGCAACGCACGCGGGAACGACGACGTCTACCTGCTGCGGATCGGCGGGCGGAAGCCGATCAACCTCAGCGAGGACTCTCCCGACGACGACAGCGCCCCGGCCTTCTCGCCCGACGGCAGCCAGATCGCCTTCCGCTCCGAGCGCGCCGGCGGCGGGATCTTCGTGATGGGCGCCACCGGCGAGTCGGTCCGCCGCGTGACCGACTACGGTTACGACCCCGCCTGGTCGCCAGAGGGCACGGAGCTCGTGGTCGCCACAGAGCCGCTGCGGGATCCCATGGCGCGGTCCGGCGGCAGTCAGCTCTGGGCGGTGCGGACGACTGGTGAAGGCAAGCGCCTGATCAGCAAGGGTGATGGCGTGGGCCCGAAGTGGTCGCCCGACGGCCGCTGGATCGCCTGGTGGGGCGTGCGCCCGTCCACGTGGCACCGCGACCTGTGGACGATCGCGGCTGACGGCTCTGGCGCCCCGGTCGCGCTGACCGACGATGCCAGCATCGATTGGGGCGTCGAGTGGTCCCCGGACGGCCGCTTCCTCTATTTTTCGAGCAACCGCGGCGGCACGATGAATCTGCTGCGCATTCCGATCGACCCGCGTTCCGGGGGCGCGCTTGGAGCGCCGGAGCCGGTGACGACCCCGGCCGCATGGGCGGGCAGCCTGAGTTTCTCGAAGGATGGAAGCCGGCTCGCCTTCGGAAGCCGAGATTGGCGGGCCGACGCCTGGAAGCTGGCCTTCGATCCCGACCGTGAGGCGCTCCAGGGCCGCCCGCTGCCGATCCTGCGAGGCCAGCCGCTGCAAGAATTGGACTGGTCGCCCGACGGGACTTCGCTGGTGTTCGCGCGGCGCGGCCTGCCGTGGGAGAGCCTGGGCGTCGTTCGAACGGATGGCAGCGGCTACTCCCAGCTCACCGACGCCTCTTTCCAGCACCGCGCGCTGCGCTGGTCGCCCGATGGCCAGCGCATCGCGTTCCAATCGCAGCGCGGCGGCCTGCAGCACGTGTGGGCGATGCGAACGGACGGCAGCGCCCTCCAGCAGGTGTCGGCGGCCGAGCCCACGACGACCCCGGTGTGGTCCCCCGACGGCCGCCGGATCGCCGCCAGCGTCACCGGGGCCGTGACCCTCCTCGATCCCGATCGCCCTTCGCCGGGCGAGCCGATCGAAAGGGTCCCGATCGGGGAGTTTCGGGGCGTCACCATGCTTTGGTCCTGGTCACCCGACGGTCGGTCGCTCCTCTGCGGGCCGGAGGAGATCCCGGGTGGTCTCTTTCTCTACTCGTTCGAGACGCGGAGCCTTCGCAAACTGGACGAATCCGAAGAAGCGGCCGCCTGGCTCCCGGATAGCCGGCGGGTCCTCTTCAACAAGCGCGGAGCGCTCATCCTTCTCGACACCGTCACCGGCCGACGCAAGGAGATCCTGCCGCCGGGAACGCTCCCGGTCGATGGTAGCTGGATGACCTTCAGCGTGACCCGCGACGGCCGCGGGATCGCCTACCTCGAGGCGCGACGCGAGGGCGACATCTGGCTGGCGGACTTCGGTGGCGCCGATGGAGGCGGCCAGTAGGCCGTCGTGCTGACCGCCTCCCTGCAGTCTCGCTGGACCGAGCTGCGGCCGGGTTTGACATCCGATGACCAAACTAAGAACGTATGAGCACGCGGGTGACGCTCACGTCCGAGCGGCACGTGATCGAAAAACAGAAGATTCGTGCGCTCTCGGCGCAGTTTGAGGTCGAGCTACGTGGGGCACAAGAGCGGCTTCGCGACGTTGCAGCGTACGAGGGGTTAGCGCGAGCGCTTTGGGTGTTAGACACGAACCTCTTCTTGGCCAGCCTCCTGACCAGCCAGAACGCCGGGCTATCTTCCTCCCTGTGTCACGTGCATAATCACCCTCCTTTCACCGGTCCCTGCGAGTTGCGCATGGTGATTCAGCGGAACGATGACGTCGGCCCCGACGCCGTTTCGTGCTGGTGAAGCGCCAGCTCACCTCCTCGACGCGCGGGGAGACACTCGTGCTTGTCGGCTGGAGTGTTGCGGATCCGCCGCGAGCGGCGGCCCAATGACCGGTACAAGGTGCTCGACTTCGGCTTGGCCAAGGCGATGTCCGCAGATGTCGACGCCGGTTTCACGGGCGACGTGTCGCAGTCGCCGACGCTCGCACACACGGGGACGCAGGCTGGTTTCATCCTCGGCACGGCGGCCTACATGTCACCCGAGCAGGCACGCGGCAAGCCTGTGGACAAGCGCGCGGACATCTGGGCCTTCGGCGTCGTGCTGTTCGAGATGCTGACCGGTGGTCGCCTCTTCGCCGGCGAGACGGTCAGCGACGTGCTGGCCGCGGTGCTGACCCGCAACCCGGAGTGGGCGTCCCTCCCGCCCTCGACTCCGCCCGGCGGGCGGGTGCTGCTCCGGCGCTGCCTGGAGCGGGATCCTCGCAAGCGGCTGCACGACATCGCCGACGCGCGGATCGTCCTCGAAGACAGCACTGTCGAAGGCGACACCGGCTCGGGACGTGTCCCGGCCGCATCCGAAACGCACGGCAGCTCACGTGTCCCCCCCGGGCCCCGTCTGGCCGCGATCATCGTCGTGAGCGCCGGTCTCGGCCTGGTCCTTGGCGGCTTCCTCTGGCGTGGAAGCAAAGGCCCCGTTACGCAGTCCCGGCCGAGCACAGCGGTGCGCTTCGAAATTCCCTTCCCGAAGGGCTCAACGTTTCTGGGTGATCTCGCCCTCTCGCCGGACGGCGGCTCCCTCATCTTCTCGGCCCGCGACTCGGCCGGAGTGCGCTCGCTCTGGCTGCGTTCCCTGGATGCGCTCGAGGCGCGACCCATCGCAGGCACCGAAGACGCGCGCTTTCCCTTCTGGTCGCCGGACGGCCGGCGCCTCGGCTTTTTCGCAGGCGCCGAACTTCGCGTGATGGATCTGCTCAGCCGGGCTTCGCGCACCCTGGCACGGGCCACCGGGGCCTTCGACGCCCGCGGCGTTTCCTGGGGCGCCGACGACGTGATCGTTTTCGCTCCCAGCTACGTGGGGGGTCTCATGCGTGTAGGCGCGAGCGGCGGCGAGGTTCAGCCGGCGACGCGACTGGACGTGGCAGGTGGGGAGGGAACTCACCGAGTGCCGAACTTCATGCCCGATGGCCGCCATTTTCTTTTCTATTCTTCGCCCGGAACGGGGACGGAACCCGGAAAAGTCTGCGTGGCGCAGATCGGATCCCTGGAGCATCGTTGCCTGGCCGAGGCGAACTCTACAGGCCTCGTCGCCGCCGCCCACTCGATGCTGTACGTTCGCGGCAAGACTCTCCTCGCGCAGCGGCTGGATCCGGCACGCCAGGAGCTCACGGGCGAGCCGGTGGCTCTCGGTCCGGAGCTTGCCTCGAATCTCGGAACATCGGGTTACCGCGCTCTCGGCAACGCCGGAGATACCCTCGCCTATCAGGTGGGCACCGCCTCGGTGAACCGCCTCGCCTGGATCGAACGGGATGGGAAGGAACGGGAATCCGTGTTTGACCGGGATGGAGTCTGGGTCCTCACCCCGCGTCTGGACCCCAACGGGACGCGGGTCTCCTTCGCCGCCTACCGCGAGAACGGACTGGGGGAGATCTGGATCGTCGACCCCGCGCGAAAGAACGAAATGCGGATGACCTGGGATGACGACAGCTCTTACGCGACGTGGTCACGGACCGGCCGTGAACTGGCCAGCGTGGTCTCGACCAAAGAGGGCGCCACGCTGAGGCGGATGCCGTCGGACAAGCCGGGCGGCACTCGCTTGTGGAAATCGATTCCCGGCCTCGCCACCGTGGACTCATGGCTGGCCGGCGACAAGGGCGTCCTCTTCACGGCCGTGGGAGCCGATACGCGCAGCGATATCTGGCGCCTCGATGATCTTCCCGGTGCGGAACCACGGCCGCTGCTCAGGACCGTGGCCAGTGAACATTCCCCGGAGGCTTCCCCGGACGGAAGTTGGCTGGCCTACGTCAGCGATGCGACAGGCCGCGAAGAGGTTTTCGTCCAAGACCTGGATGGCTCGGGGTCGCCCTACAAGGTGTCGTCCGATGGCGGGAACGATCCTCACTGGCGGGCCGACGGGCGCGAGCTGTTTTACGTGTCCGCGGGCGGCCGGTTCCACGCGGTTCCCACGAGCCTCGGCGAGACCTTTACCGCCGGTTCTCCGCAGTTCCTCTTCTCGGTGCCGATCGACGAGTTCAGCAATCGCCAGTATGACGTGACGCCGGACGGACGCCGGTTTGTCGTGACCCTGAGGAAGACCACCGTCGACAGTCCCATCGTGGTCGTCACCGGAATCGCCGAGGAGATCGAGCGCCTCCTGGCCAGAGGGGGTGGCGCCCGGTGAGCGCGATCGCGACCGGCACGCGCCTTGGGTCCTACGAGATCACCGCCAGTCTCGGCGCCGGCGGGGTGGGCGCCGGCTCGCGGCGCGGCCCCTCTGAAATCGTCGCGCCCATTTGGACACGTTGTTCCTGGGCGACTCCCGCGATAGGGTTCACGTGTGCTGAGCCCGGAAGAACTGGCGGGACCGGAGTGGGCCGACTGGTATCGGCTGACCCCGCAGCAGCGCTTTGCGGAGAGCGCAAAGTTGTGGGCCAGCTACCTCGCCCTGGGGGGCTCCCTTGATCCCGAACCCGATACTCAGAGTCCTTTCTTCGATCGCCGAGAAGCGGGTTCGCGCCCTGCTCATGGGCGGACAGGCCTGCGTGCTGTACGGCGCGGCCGAGTTTAGCCGCGACACCGACCTCGCGATCCTCACCAGTCCCGCCAACTTCAAGCGGCTCGAGGCGGCGCTCGCCGACCTCCAGGCCCGGGTGATCGCGGTGCCGGAGTTCGAGCCGAAATACCTGCGTGCGGGCCATGCCGTGCACTTCCGCTGCCAGGATCCACAGGCGCGGGGCATGCGGATCGACGTCATGACGAAGATGAGGGGCGTGGCCCCCTTCCCCAGGCTCTGGGCGCGACGCACCACTCTCGATCTCGAAGACGGAACGCGTTGCGAGGTCATGGGCCTGCCGGACCTTGTCGCCGCCAAGAAGACCCAGCGCGACAAGGACTGGCCCATGGTCCGCCGGCTGCTCGAGGCTCACTATTTTCAGAACCGTGAACATGCGACCGCTGCTCAGGTGAGCTTCTGGCTGCGTGAGCTCCGCACGCCGGAGCTGATCGTCGAATGCGCGATGAAGTGGCCTTCGGCGTGTCGCAGGCAGCAGCGCCGCCGGCCCTTGTTGATCCATGCACGCCCCGGTCACGAGGGCGCGCTTGCCGCCGCCCTCCATGCCGAGGAATGGGCGGAGCGGCAGGCGGATGCCCGATACTGGAAACCCCTCAAGGCCGAGCTCGAACGCCTTCGACACGAACGGCCATGACTCTCTCGCCTGGAACGCGCCTCGGACCCTACGAGATCGCCGCCGCCATCGGCGCGGGCGGGATGGGCGAGGTGTACCGCGCCACCGACACGAAGCTCGGCCGCGACGTGGCGATCAAGGTGCTGCCCTCCGAAATGGCTCGGGACCCCGAACGCCTGGCCCGATTCGAACGCGAGGCGAAACTGCTCGCTTCGCTCAACCAGCCCAACATCGCGCACGTCTACGGCTTCGAGAGCGCGACGCTTCCGGACGGCTCGACTGCGCACTTCCTGGCCATGGAGCTGGTTGAAGGCGAAGACCTTGCCGAACGGCTGAAGCGCGGCGCCATTCCCGTTGACGAGTCGCTCGCTATCGCGAAGCAGATCGCGGAAGGGCTCGAAGAAGCCCACGAACACGGAATCATCCACCGCGACCTCAAGCCCGCGAACATCAAGCTGACCCGGACGGCAAGGTCAAAGTGCTCGACTTCGGTTTGGCGAAGGCGTACGCGGGGGAGTCGGCCTCCGGCTCCTCCGCGGATCTGTCGCAGTCGCCGACCCTGGCGCACACGGGCACGCAGGCCGGGATCATCCTCGGCACCGCGGCCTACATGTCGCCTGAGCAGGCTCGCGGCAAGACGGTGGACAAGCGGGCGGACATCTGGTCCTTCGGCGTCGTGCTCTTCGAGATGCTCACGGGCACGCGTCTGTTTGCGGGAGAAACTGTGAGCGACGTGCTGGCCGGGGTGCTCAAGACCGAGGACGACCTCGGCAAGCTGCCGGAGTCGACGCCGCCGGCGATCCGCCGGCTGCTGCGAAGCAGCCTCGAGCGCAATCCGAAGAACCGGCTGCACGACATTGCCGACGCGCGTCTCGTTCTCCACGAAGCCATGACCAGGAAGGAGGACGGCGCGGCCGCGGTCGGGGTTCCCGGCCGAGGTCGTCGCGCGGTCTGGCTGGTCGGCGCCGGCGCGCTCGCGGCCGGTCTGGCGCTCGGGTGGCTCCTGACGCGTGGCCGACCAGCGGGCAGCGCCGTCCGGAACGAGGTGCCGTTCCACGCGGAGTTCCAGATCCAGGCCCCGGCGGGCACGAATGTCGTGAGCGGCCTGGCACTCTCGCCGGATGGGCAGCAGCTCGCGTTCGTGGCCCGCAGGGAGGACGGGCGCACGGCCCTCTGGATCCGGACCCTGGCCGGGACGGAGGCGAGGATGCTCGCCGGCACCACCGAGGCGCGGTACCCCTTCTGGTCCCCGGACGGCCGCCGGATTGCCTTCTTTGCCCAGAGCCGCCTCAAGGTGATCGACCTCTTGGGTGGTGAGACGCAAGTCGTCGCCGAGACCGGCTTGACCCAGGACATGCGCGGAGGCGCCTGGGGCGGTGGGGACGTGATCGTGTTCGCGCCCAACGTCGCCGGGTCCCTCTACAGGGTTCCCGCGCGCGGGGGGAAGGCGGAGGCGGCGACCCGAATAGCGGAGGGCAGCGGCACCGGGACGCATCGCTTGCCGGCCTTCCTGCCCGACGGCCAGCGCTTCCTCTTCTACGGCTCGCCCGGCATCGGCGTGGAGCCCGGAACCCTCTACCTGGGCGAGCTCGGATCGCTCGACGCGAAACCCCTCGGCCCCGCCACATCGGCCGGGCTCTGGGTGGAGCCCGGCTACGTCCTCTACGCGCGGGGAGAGTCGCTGGTCGCGCACCGGTTCGACGATCGGCGGAAGGAGCTGGTCGACGCTCCGATTCCGCTCGGGATCGTGTTACCGGGGTCGGTCGCCGTGGCCGGCCAGCGCTCCCTGGCCGCCGCCGCGAACGGCGTGCTCGTCTACCGACCTGACAAGCGTGGCGCGACCCAGCTGTTGGAGGTCGACCGTGCCGGAGTCGAGCTCCGGATCCTCGCGGCGGAGAGGGACACCTGGTACTACGCGCCGCGCCTTTCGCCCGACGGCCGTCGCCTCGCGGTCTCGCACTACGAGCCGGGCGCGGCGAACGGGGACCTCTGGCTGCACGAGCTCGGGCGCGGGGTCGAGACCCGGCTTGCCCTCGGCTCGGGCGACACATCCTCGCGGCCTGGTCTCGCGGAAGCCGCGAGATCGCCTACCAATCGGTCGGCCGCAAGCCGGCGAGCGGCATCTTTCGCGTGGATCCGGGTCGGCCCGGCGAGGAGCAGTCGGTGCTGGCAGCTTTCGCGTCTCCCGAAGCCTGGACTCCCGACGGCAAGCGACTCGTGTATCTGGAGGTCGACACGAGCGGCCGGAACTCGCTCTGGATCCGCTCTCTCGAAGGGGATCCGGAACCACGTCGTTTGGGCGCGGAGCACGCGGCCGAGTGGGCGGCCGATCTGTCGCCGGACGGGCGTTTCATCGCGTACACCTCGGACGCTTCGCGTCGCTCCGAGGTGTACGTGCGCGCGCTCGACCGCTCGAGTGGAGAGATCCGCGTCTCGACCGAAGGCGGCTTCACGCCCCGCTGGCGGCGCGACGGGAGCGAGCTCTACTACATCGACGAGAACCAGCGCCTGATGGCGGTGCCCGTCCGGTCGCTCGATCCGCCGACCTTCGGCTCGCCGCAGGCCCTATTTTCGGCTCGCATCGAGGAGGACTCGTTCCGCCAGTACGACGTCTTTCCGGACGGCCGGAGATTCATCCTCAGCCGCACCCTGGTCGAAGGCCGGGAGCCGATCTCGGTCGTGCTCGGCTGGACGGCGAGGATGGAGAAGGAACCGCGCCGCTGATCGGCCGCCGGCTAGGTCTGAGCCTCGGCACGCAGGCGAGACCAGAGCCGCCTCGCGTCGGCGGGCAGCCGAGGGACGATGCGCTCGACCTCGGCCTGGAGGGCCGCAGCATCATCCGACACCTCGAGCAGAGCGCGAATGTCCCACGCATCTTTCGGGCCACCCGCGTAGAGCTTGAGCAGCACCAGCCCCACCGGACGCGCCACCGGCACCGACAGCTCGCCGAGCGACAGGGTCTCGGCCGCCTCGATGATCGCTCGCTGCCAGGCGTCGCGGCCCACGACCACATCGACGATCTCGCTGCCTTCGCCGAGCCGCACGCTGCCGGCAAGCGGATCGTCGGAATCGCCCTTCAGGGCACGCAGTAGGAGTCCCCGCGCTTCGAAGTCCGCCCAAGCCTCCCGCCGCAGGATGGTTGCGTCGACACACAGGAGATCGACGTCCGCGGTGGACCGGCTGACGCCGCGGACGGCCAGCGCTGCGGCGCCGATCAGGGCGTGGGGCACCCTCTCCCGCTCCAGCAGGCGGAGCACCTCGGCCAACAGGCTCATCCGATGAGTTCGTGCATCACGCGTGAGGGACGGCGCCCCGCCTGACCGGCATGCTCGAGGCGACGGCGTGCCTCGTCGCGGTCGAGCCCGTGAGCAGCAGCGTACGCTCCGATGGCCGTCTGCCCGAGCCTCAGGGCCTCCGCCAGCCGCTCGGCTGGTGTCATCCGGCGCAGGCGCTCACGGGAGTCCTCGCGGAGCTTGTCGGCGACTTTGCTCATGACGGCCAGTATAAGACTGAAAGAGAACGAAGCCTCCCAGGCTCGAGGCGGGCGGCAGCCCAACGACCTCAGCTAGAATCAGGCCCACCTTTCGCGGCAAGCAAGGAGTGATGAGCTGAGTCCTTCGCCGGGAAGTCGCCTCGGCCCGTACGAAATCCTCGCCAGGCTCGGCGCAGGCGGGATGGGCGAGGTGTATCGGGCGAGGGACACGAAGCTCAATCGCGATGTGGCGATCAAGGTGCTGCCTGCCGAGGTGGCGGCCGATCCCGCGCGGCTCGCGCGCTTCCAGCGGGAAGCCCAGCTGCTCGCCTCCCTCAACCATCCCAACATCGCCGCGATCCATGGCCTCGAAGAAGCCGAGGGCAAGCCGTTCCTGATCCTCGAGCTGGTCGAGGGCGAGGACCTCGCGGAGCGCCTGAAGCGGGGCGCGATCCCGGTCGAGGAGGCGATCGAGTTCGCGAAACAGATCGCGGAGGCGCTCGAGGAGGCGCACGAGCGCGGGATCATCCACCGGGATCTCAAGCCCGCCAACATCAAGCTGACGCCGGACGGCAAGGTGAAGGTGCTGGACTTCGGTCTGGCGAAGGCTTATGCGGGGGAGGCTGCGGCCGCGCCCTCGGCGGACGTGTCGCAGTCGCCGACGCTGGCGCACCAGGGGACGCAGGCGGGGCTGATCCTGGGAACGGCGGCCTACATGTCGCCGGAGCAGGCGCGCGGCACGCCCGTGGACAAGCGCGCCGACATCTGGGCCTTCGGCGTGGTGCTGTTCGAGATGCTGACTGGGAAGCCGCTCTTCGCGGGCGAGACGGTCAGCGACGTGCTGGCCGGAGTGCTCAAGACTGAGATCGACATCGGCAGGCTGCCGGAGTCGACTCCGTCCCCAATTCGCGGGCTGCTGCGACGTTGTCTCCAGCGTCGGCCGCAGGACCGGCTGCGGGACATCGGGGACGCGCGTCTTCAAGTCGCCGAGTGCCTGGCCGGCACGCTCGACGACACGGTTTCGCGGACGTCCGACACGCCGCCGCGCATGGCCGCCGCCAAACGATGGCTCCCGATCGTGGCCGCAGGAGCGGCTCTCTGCGGGCTGCTCGGATACATGCTGGGCACGACCCGGGCGACGGGGGCGGCTTCCGCGTCCGGTATCGAACAGCGTTTCGTGATCCCCGCCGCGGGGCGATCGGTGGACGATCGACAGGCGATCGCCCCGGACGGCACGCGGCTCGCCTATACGGCGGCCGGCGGGCTGTGGCTGCGGGCTCTCGGCGAGGTCGAGCCGCGGAGGATCACCGGCGGCGATGGAGCGCGCGAGCCGTTCTGGTCTCCGGACAGCCGCGAGATCGGCTTCGTGCGGGAGCACGCGCTCTGGCGCATCGCCATCGAAGGAGGCGCGGCCAAGCGCGTCTGCGAAATCCCAGCCGGCACCTTCGACGGCGGCACCTGGGGGGAGGACGGAACGGTCACGTTCGCCGTCGCGACGGGGGGCTGGAGCGGCAACCTGCTGCAGTGCGCCGCCAGCGGTGGCACCGCACGTCCGCTGCACGAGCCGGAGAGCGTGGGCCTGCGCTTCAGGCGGCCGCAGGCACTGCCGCGGAAAGCCGGCGTCCTCTACGTCCTCGATGACCACTCTGAGCGCGGGGAGATTCGGATTCTGCGCGACGGTGCGTCGCGGACTCTGCTCCGCCTGCCCATGAGCGTCGGCAGTGCCGCGCTGGCCGCGGACGGCCGGCTCTATTTCAGCCAGGATCGAAGCATCGGCGTCGACCTCTGGTCGGTGGCGCTCGACGAACGGCTCGAGAAGCCACTCGGCGAACCAACCGTCCTCGCGGAGGGCGGCGCGCTTCCCTCGGTGGCGCGCGACGGCGCTCTGCTTCTTGCGCTCGTCGAGAACCCGCCGCAGCGGCTCGCCTGGGCCCATCGCGACGGATCGACCGCCGCAGTCGGCGAGACTTTCGATGTGGACCCCGATGACGTCGTGATCCAGCTCTCGCCGGACGGTGGTCGGGCGTCCCTGTTTCTCGGGGAGTCGCCCACGAGTCAGCTCTGGATCGCCGACCTCGCGCGCGGGACAAGGCAGCGCCTGCCGCTCGACTTCGGAGCCTACCAGGCCATCTGGTCCCCGGACGGACGGGAGATGGCGGTGGTCGGAGAGAAGGAGACCCTGGTCGCCGACTTCGGCGGCGGAGGCGCGGCCAGGAAGCTCACGCCCGGGCACACGATGTTTCAGCCACGCTACGCGCCGGACGGGCGATGGATCGTCTACTACGTGGTCGGTGCTGCGTCCGGCCGCGACATCTGGCGGATCGAGGCTACCGGCAAGTCCGGGTCCGAGCCGTTGGTGGGAGGGTCGGGACAGCAGGTGGATCCCGACGTGTCTCCGGACGGTCGCTTTCTCGCCTATCAGTCGGACGAGTCGGGCCGGCCGGAGATCTACGTTCGGCCCTACCCGGCGGGCGATCGCAAGTGGCAGGTGTCGACCGCGGGTGGAGCCGCCCCCTGCTGGAATCGGCGGGGCGGAGAGCTCGTCTGGCTCGCCGAGAATGCGATCTGGGCGGCGGCGGTGCGCACCGCCGCCGGTGAGTTCGAGGCGGGCGGGCCGCGGCTCGTCGTCCGCGGCGAGGCGATCGGGGCGGATCTGTCGTCAGGACTCGCCACCTACAACCGCATGTACGACCTCTCTCCCGACGGCCGCCGTTTCCTCGTCGCGCAGAGCGCCGGCGCGGGGCGCAACGAGATGGTCTACGTCGAGAACCCAGGCGGTGGTGGGCCGCCCCGCTGATGCTGTCGTACCAGGTCCAACTCCCACGCCTCCGCTCGCCTCGGGCTGGCTACCATATTTATGGTAATATGTGTTCCCATATGAAGACCACTATCGATCTCCCCGATGAGCTTCTGATCGCGGCCAAGAAGAAGGCGGCCGAGTCGCGCTCGACCCTGCGCGAGATCTTCGAGCGGGGACTCCGCCGCGAGCTTGCGGAGGCCGGCGGCGCCCGGCGCGGCCGTGCCCCGGCGGTCCGCTGGGTCACGGCGCCCGGAGGGCTGCCGCCAGGCCTCGACGTCTCCGATCGCGCCGCCATGCACGACTGGATGAGGCGGCAGCGGTGATCGCGCTCGACACGAACCTGCTCGTGTACGCCCACCGCTCCGGACTGCCGGAGCATCGCGGCGCCCGGCGGGCGATCGAGCGCGCGAGCCGCGATGCGCGCGGCTGGGGTATCGCGCTTGCGAGTGTCGCCGAATTCTTCAGCGTCGTGACGCACCCCGAGAGCCGGGGCGGGCCCTCGAGCGCCGTCGCGGCGAGCGGCTTTCTGGCGGCGCTCTCCGCTGCCGGAGCGCGGACGTGGTTGCCGGGCGAGGGCTTCGCGGACCGGCTCCTGGCACTCGCCGGTCGCCTCGGCGTTCAGGGACCTCGGGTTTTCGACCTCCAGATCGCGCTCACCGCGTTCGACAACGGCGTGGCCGACCTCTGGACGCACGACAGCCGCTTCGTCGCACTGCCGGGCCTCCGGATCCACGATCCGCTCATGAAGCTCCCCTGACAGTGACGCTCTCCGCCGGAACGAAGCTCGGTCCATACAAGATCCTGTCGCCGCTCGGCGCGGGCGGCATGGGCGAGGTGTACCGGGCCACGGACAGGAAGCTCAATCGCGACGTCGCGATCAAGGTGTTGCCGGCCGAGGTGGCGGGGGACCCTGAGCGCCTCGCGCGCTTCAAGCGGGAAGCGCAGGTCCTCGCCTCCCTCAACCACCCCCACATCGCCGCCATTCACGGCCTCGAAGAAGCGGACGGCAGGCCCTTCCTCGTGCTCGAGCTGGTGGAAGGCGAGGATCTGACGGAGCGGCTGAAGCGCGGGCCCATCCCCGTCGACGAAGCGCTCGCGATCGCGAAGCAGATCGCCGAAGCGCTCGAGGAGGCTCACGAGCACGGCATCGTGCACCGCGACCTGAAGCCCGCGAACGTCAAGCTGACACCGGACGGCAAAGTGAAGGTACTCGACTTCGGCCTGGCGAAGGCTTACGCGGACCCGTCGGCCGGCGGTTTGGGACCGGATCTCTCGCAGTCGCCGACGCTCGCGCGCACGGGGACGCAGGCGGGGGTCATCCTGGGCACCGCCGCCTACATCTCGCCGGAGCAGGCGCGGGGCAAGCCGGTCGATAAGAGGTCGGACATCTGGGCCTTCGGTGTGGTGCTTTACGAGATGCTCAGCGGCAGGCGACTCTTCGCGGGCGAGACCGTGAGCGACGTCCTCGCGGCGGTGCTCAAGACGGAGATCGATCTCGCGGGCTTGCCGGGCGCAACCCCTCCCGCCCTGCGTCGTCTGGTTGGGCGCTGCCTCGATCGGCAGCCGAAGGAGCGTCTGCGTGACATCGGCGAGGCTCGCGTCGCACTCGAGCGTCTCGCGACCGGAGACGCCGGGGTGGACCACGCGCCGCGGCCGGGCCCCGGGCGAGGCTCCACGCGACTGCCCTGGGCGATCGCCGCACTCTCCACGCTCGCCGCCCTGGCGCTCTGGCTCGCAGGGGGGAACGCCCCGGCTCCCGCATCAGCCCCAACGGTGCGTTTCGAGCTGGCGTGGCCCGGCGCCACTTCCAGCGCGAGCGCGGATTCGGCCTACTTCGATCTCTCGCCGGACGGGCGCTGGCTCGTGATGGTCGCCCAGGGCCAGCTCTTCGTGCGCGCGCTCGATTCCGTCCTGGAGCGCCCGCTCGCCGGTACGGAGGGGGCTTCCTATCCCTTCTGGTCGCCGGACAGCGCCTGGATCGGCTTCTTCGCTGGCGGCGAGCTGCGCCGGATCGCCCGCGATGGCGGCTCGGCGCAGAAGCTGTGCGACACCCCGGGTGGCCGCGGCGGCGCCTGGAGCCCCGAGGGGACGATCGTCTTCAGCGACCGTGGGGGCGCCTTTGGGCTGTCTCGCGTCGGAGAGCAGGGCGGCAAGCCGATCCCCCTGCCACGAGTCCCGTCCTCGGGCGGAACCTCGAACCACCGGTACCCACAGTTCCTGCCCGATGGGCGTCACTTCATCTTCACGTATCTCACGGGGTCTCCGGAGGCGGCCGGCGTCTATGTCGGCGATCTCGACGGGACGCCGCCGGTTCGCGTGCTCGACGGCACCGACCACGCCCTGTTCGCCCCGGCCCCGACGCCGGCCGAAGCCGGCCACCTCCTCTTCCGCCGCCAGGAGGTGCTGATGGCGCGGCCGTTCGACGCCGAGCGGCTCCGGGTCGTGGGCGAGATGTTCCCGGTCGCCGAGCGCGTAGGCCAGTCCGGAAACACGGGCCATGGGGCGTTCGCGGTCTCGGCGAGTGGCGTCCTGGCGTATTCCGAGCTGTCCCGCGAAAGCGAAGTCCTGACGTGGCTCGACCGCTCGGGGCGCCGGAGCGGGACCACGACTGGCCGGCTCGCGCTGCGGGGATTCGCGCTCTCGCCGGACGAGCGGATCGCCGCCTACGCCAGCAGCAACGTCTCCTTCCGCGGGGACGTCTGGCTCCAGCCGATGGGCGGTGGCTCGCCGTCGCGCTTCACCTTCGGTAATAGCGGTCCCGGCTGGGCGTTCCCGCTCTGGTCGCCAGACGGTCGCCAACTCGCGTACGCGACCCGGGATAACGCCGGCCAGGATCGCTACGAGATTCGGCGGCGGCGGGTTGATCGCACGGGCCCCGAGGAGACGCTTCTGTCCGTCGATGCGGGTATCTACCGCCCGTGGGACTGGTCGCCCGACGGTCGCCACCTCGTCTACTCCGACGACCGAAGCTCCGACCTCTGGTTGTTGCCGCTCGAGGGCGGCGCGAAGCCGTTGGCCTTCACCGCCACGCCCGCGCAGGACTGCTGTGCCCAGTTCTCGCCCGACGGGCGCTTCATGGCCTACGCCTCGGGCGCACCGGGCTCCTCCCAGGTCTTCGTGCAGCCCGTCCCCCCGACGGGCGCGCTCTGGCAGGTCTCGATCGCCGGCGGCGGCATGCCGCGTTGGCGCGGCGACGGCCGGGAGCTCTTCTACCGCGCCGAGGACGGCAGGCTGATGGCGGTCGCCGTGCGACCGAGCGCGGGCACCTTCGACTCCGGCACGCCACAGGCTCTCTTCGACGGCATCCCTTCCTCCGGCAGCGTCTCCTACTTCACTTACCAGCCGACGAGGGACGGCCAACGCTTCCTCGTCAGCCTCCGGGATGCGGAGAGCCGGTCGCCGATCACCGTAGTCCTGAACTGGCAAGGGGCGATCCGGTAGATGAGACCCCCGGGCCTATCGGACGAGCCGGCCGTACTTCTCCAGGATCTCCCGCAAACGGTCGTGCGAAAGGCTGTGGACCGTGTTTCCGTCGATGCCGGTCATCGTCTCGGCCGCGACCATCGCGTTGACGATGGCCTCTTCGGTGGCCTCGATGGTGGCCGCGAAGAACGGGCTCAGGTCGCCGTTGGGCAGCCACTCGAGGGCGCTGGGTCCGGTCTCCCGCGCGGCGCCCGGGTTGGCGGTGGAGAAAGCGATGAAGATGTCGCCGGAGCCGTTGGCTCCGGTGCCCCCGAGCCGCGCGATCCCCAGCGGCACGCGCCGCGCCAGGCGCGCGAGCTGGTGGGGGAGGAGGGGGGCGTCGGTGGCCACCACCACGATGATCGAGCCGTCGCGATCGGACGATGACTTCGCTCCGAGCGCGGCCTGGTCCTCCCGGATCTCCCTCCCCACCGGCACGCCGGCGATCATGAGGCCCTCGCGCGACCCATAGTTGGCCTGAACGAGCACCCCCACCGTGAAGCGGCGACCCGCGGCTTCCAGGACCCGCGACGAGGTCCCGATCCCGCCCTTGAAGCCGTGGGCCACCATGCCTGTTCCGCCGCCCACGTTGCCTTCGGCCACTGGTCCGTCCTGCGCGGCCAGGAGCGCATCAAACGCGTGCTTCTTCGTGACGTGCTGGCCCGCGATGTCGTTCAGGAACCCGTCCCAGGTCTCGCCCACCACCGGCTGGTGCCAGGGGATGTCCTGCTTCAGCACCTCCTGGAACCAGGAGTTGACGGCATCGCGGACGACGCCCACGCTGTACGTGTTGGTGATCATCACCGGCCCGCCCAACAGGCCGCCTTCGTCCACCCAGTGGGTGCCCGTCATGTCGCCGAACCCGTTCAGCGCGTAGTGGCCCGCGAACACGGGTTCCCACTTCCTTCCCTTCGGAAGGATGGCGGTCACCCCGGTCCGCACCGGGCCCCGGCCCACGACGAGCTTCCCTTCGCCCGTGATCAGGGTGGTGTGGCCGACCAGCACGCCCGCCACGTCGGTGATGGCATTGTGCGGTCCCGGAGACCCGGAGAAGGGGATGCCGAGATCGCGGGCGCGCGGGCCGGTTCTGGCGTGGGCCTGAGCCGGCACGACCGCGCAGAGGACGAGGAGAGGAACGGCCCACGGTGCGATGGATGGCATGGTCTTGGGCGCTCGCGTCAAGCGGGGCGGCGGCGCTTGCGAGGCCCTGTCACCGCACTCATCTTCACGGCATCGCCTCGGGGCCCCCAGCCAACGTCCGTGGAGGTCCCGTATAGCCCCAGGCGAGCGTCGCTCGTGATCGCCACGTATTGGCTGGCTAGTTTGCCTCTGCTTCCACGTCGAGCGGCGCAAGCCCCTCGGACCGCGCGGCCTTCAAGAGCGTGCGGTCGGCGGCCGCAAAGGTCATCGCCTCGTTCAGCCGCTTCTTCAGTTCGAGGGCTGACGCGACATGTATCCGGCCTGCGGGAGCTGCCCTTCCCGGCGCTTGCGGGCGAGACCCGAATGGACCTCGGCGTAAGCGATCTTCGCCGTCGCGATGGGTTGCCCTGCCGACACGAGAGCATCCACGAGCCCCGAGCCTCGCTCGGCGACGAAGCGCTTGATGAGCGCGCTCGTATCCAGGTAGTTCATCGGCGGTCGTCGAGAATCGCCTTCGACAGCGGCCGCCCCGCGATCCTGATCGTGCGCACTTGCTTCGAAAACTTCGCGACGGGCAACGTGATGAGGCCCTGATCCGCCAGTCGTGCCAGGCGCACGTCCAGGCTGACGGTAGGTCGGGCGGCCCGGATCGGCTGTATGACGGCGATCGGCTTGCCTCGCTCCGTCACCACGACCGCTTCACCACGCTTGCTCTGTCGCAGGTAGTGCGTCAAACGATCCTTCAGTGCCTTGACTCCGACAGTGCTCATGTTCGCTCTGTGGCTATTGTAGCCACCTCGTGGGCAACAGGTCCACCGCGATCGCTGTCCTGGTTCGAGGCCGGCGACCCAACCGACGATGGTGGTCATCTGAACCTCACGCCAATCGTTTTCGGACGTGGCCGCTATCGCGTCGCGTAGACGAGCTCCCGGGTGGTGGGCGTCGGCCTCCGCGGTGGCCACGAGCTCTGGGTTTCGGGGGACTCCCTTGTACGGATCCACGTAGCGGTTGGTGCCGAGATCGCCGGCTTCCAGGTCGCTCGCCGGGGAACTACCAGCCCTTTCGCTCGATGCCCGCCACCACGTCGAAATGCTCGTCCCGGCTCAGGATCGGAAGGCGGTGCTGCAAGGCGAGAGCCGCGATCCAGGCATCGTTCGCGGGGATCGGCCGACCCGACCGCCTGAGAGCCACCCGCAGCCGGGCGTAGGCGACAGCGGTAGCCTGCGTGACGTCGAGGACCTCGAAATGAGGAAGCTGGGCTTCCAGCCAAGCCTCGTAGGCGGCGCGGTGGCGGGATTCCGCGATGCCGCAGCGGAATTCGCCAAGAACGATGACCGGGATCGCCGCGCGCGCCTCCCCGCGCAGAGCTTCGCGCACCCCCGCTTCTCCATCCACGAACGCGGACAGCGTGTTCGTGTCGAGAATCACGTTCGATCCTCGGACCCAATGAGCTCGAAGAGCTCGTCGACCCTGGCCTGGATGCGCTTGGTCTCCTTGCGCAGTCGGCGCAGCTTGCCGAAGCCCTGCATCCACTTGGGCTCCGCCGGGCTAGGCGTGCCGGTCGCGCCCGCAAGCTTCTCCTGCAATGCCTCGCTGACGAGTTGCTTCAGCGTCTGGCCGCGCTCGGCAGCTCTCGACTTGGCCCTACGGAACAACGTGTCCGGAATCTCGAGCGTCGTTTTCACGGAACCATATTACCATATTTACGGTTTTCGGCGGAGAGTGGCCGATGGCGAAGACCTTCGGCGTCGTGCTAGTAGAATCACCAACTGATTCCTAGCCAGAAAGGAGCGTTCGCTTCTGAGCCTGATCCCCGGCGTCCGCCTTGGGCCGTACGCGATCGCCGCTCCGCTGGGCGCGGGCGGCATGGGCGAGGTGTACCGCGCCACGGACACGAAGCTCGGGCGTGACGTCGCCATCAAGGTGCTGCCGGCCGACGTGGCTCAGGACGCCGAGCGCCTCGCGCGCTTCGAGCGCGAGGCGAAGCTGCTGGCGTCCCTCAACCACCCGAACATCGCCCAGGTGTACGGGTTCGAGACCGCCACGCTCCCCGGCGGCTCGGCCGCCCACTTCCTCGCCATGGAGCTGGTCGAGGGCGAAGAGCTTGCCGACCGGCTGAAGCGCGGGCCCATCCCCGTCGACGAAGCCCTCGCGATCGCGCGGCAGATCGCGGAGGGGCTCGAGGAAGCTCACGAGAAGGGCATCGTCCACCGCGACCTGAAGCCCGCGAACGTCAAAGTCACTCCTGACGGCAAGATCAAGGTCCTCGACTTCGGCCTGGCCAAGGCCTACGCGGGAGAAGCGGCGACGCAGCCGGGCGCTGATCTGTCGCAGTCGCCAACGCTCGCACACACGGGAACGCAAGCGGGGGTGATCCTGGGCACCGCGGCCTACATGTCGCCGGAGCAGGCCCGCGGCAAGCCCGTCGACAAGCGCGCGGATATCTGGGCCTTCGGCGTCGTGCTCTACGAGATGCTGGCCGGCCAGCGGCTCTTCGAGGGCGAAACGGTGAGCGACGTGCTGGCCGGCGTGCTCAAGACCGAGGTCGACCTCGGAAGGCTGGAGCAGTCGACTCCGCCCGCGATCCGCCGGCTGCTGCGAAGCTGCCTCGAGCGCAATCCGAAGAACCGGCTGCACGACATCGCCGACGCGCGCCTCGTCCTCGACGAAACCATGACCGGGCAGGAGGACAGATCGGCCGCGGCGGGGATTCCCGCCCGAGGGCGTCGCGCGGTCTGGCTTATCGGCGCGGGTGCGCTCGGGGTCGGCCTCGCGCTCGGGTGGCTCCTGACGCGTGGCCTCCCCTCGGGAGGCGCCGGCAGGAACAATCCACCGTTCCACGCGGAGTTCCAGATCCCGGCCCCGGCGGGCACGAACGTCGTCGGCAGCCTGGCGCTCTCGCCGGATGGGCAACAGCTCGCGTTCGTAGCCCGGGGGGAGGACGGGCGCACCGCACTCTGGATCCGGAGCCTGGCCTGGCCCGAGGCGAAGATGCTCGCTGGCACGGCCGAGGCGCGGTTTCCCTTCTGGTCCCCCGACAGCCGCCGGATCGGCTTCTTTGCGCAGAGCCGTCTCAAAGTGACCGACCTGCTGGGCGGTGAGACTCGAGTCGTCGCCGAGACCGGCGTGACGACGGACATCCGGGGAGGCGCCTGGGGTGTGGAGGACGTGATCGTGTTCACGCCTAGCCCCGTCGGCTCCCTCTACAGGGTTTCCGCGCGCGGCGGGAAGGCGGAGGCGGCGACCCGGATCGCGGAGGGCAGCGGCACCGGGACGCATCGCTTGCCGAGCTTCTTGCCCGACGGCAAACGTTTTCTCTTCTACGCGTCTTCCGGCAACGGCGTTGAGCCCGGAACGCTCTACCTGGGCGAGCTCGGATCGCTCGATACGAAGGCCCTTGGGCCCGCCACCTCGGCCGGGATCTGGGCGGAGCCCGGCTATGTCCTCTACGCGCGGGGAGAATCGCTCGTCGCCCACCGCTTCGACGATCGGCAGAAGGAGCTGGTCGGCGCTCCGACACCTCTCGGGATCGTGTTGCCGGGATCGGTCGCCGTGGCCGGGCTGCGCTCGCTGGCGGCCGCCGCGAACGGCGTGCTCGTCTACCGACCCGACAAGCGTGGCGCGACACGGCTGGTGGAAGTCGACCGCTCCGGAGTCGAGCTGCGAACGATCGCAGAGGAGAAGGACACCTGGTACTACGCGCCACGCCTGTCGCCCGACGGCCGTCGCCTGGCGGTCTCGCACTACGAGCCGAGCGCGGCAAACGGGGACCTCTGGCTCCACGAGCTCGAGCGTGGGGTCGAGACCCGGCTCGCCCTCGGCTCGGGCGACAACATCGTCGCGGCCTGGTCTCCCGAAAGCCGGGAGATCGTCTACCAGTCGGTCGGCCGCGCGCCGACCGGCGGCATCTTTCGCGTCGATCCCGTGCGCCCCGGCGAAGAGCGTGCGGTGCTGCCGGTCCTCGCGTTTCCCGAGGGCTGGACTCCCGACGGCAAGCGACTCGTGTACGTGGAGGTCGACCCGAGCGGCCGGAACTCCCTCTGGATCCGCTCCCTCGACGGGGATCCGGGACCGCGCCGTCTCGGCCCGGAGCACGCGTCCGAGTGGGCGTCCGATCTTTCGCCGGACGGGCGCTTCATCGCCTACACCTCCGACGCTTCGCGGCGCTCCGAGGTGTACGTGCGCGCGCTCGACCGTTCGAGCGGAGAGGTCCGCGTCTCGACCGAAGGCGGGTTCACGCCCCGCTGGCGCCGCGACGGGCGCGAGCTCTACTACATCGACGAGAACCAGCGCCTGATGGCGGTGCCCGTCCCGTCGCTCGATCCGCCGACCTTCGGCTCGCCGCGGGCCCTTTTCGCGGCTCGCGTCCAAGAGGACTCGATCCGCCAGTACGACGTCTTTCCGGACGGCTGGAGATTCATCCTGAGCCGAACCCTGGTCGAAGGCCAGGAGCCGATCTCGGCCGTGCTCGGCTGGACGGCGAGGATGGAGAAGGAACCGCGCCGCTGATCGGCCGCCGCCCCGCCCCCCCAAGGTGGCGCCTGCTGCCCATGTATACTGTAGTGTATTACTGAATACGCGAGGCAGTTCATGGCCAAGCTTGGTAGATCAGCCGTGCTCACCCTCCGGGTGCCGCCCGAGCTGGATCGCTGCATCGAACGGGCCGCCCGCCGACGGCGCCGAACGAAAAGCGCCGTGCTTCGTGAGGCCCTCGAGGGCGCCTTCGGTGGGGTGGGTCCGCCCGACGATCCCGCGCGGGAGGCACGCCGCCAGTCGCTCCTCGTGAGCGGTCAGGCGTCAGAGCAGCAGGTCCTCGAGTTCATCGAGCGCAGCGCCGACGATCAAGGCTGGCGGTGAAGCACGGGGCCATCGTCCTGGTGGCGGCGCGCGGCGCATACACCGGCAAGCCGCGGCCGGCCGTGGTCGTGCAATCCGACCTCTTCAACCCGACGCACGCCAGCGTGACGCTTTGTCCCATCACCTCGGACTGTGTGGACGCCCCGCTCTTTCGCATGACCCTGCCCCCCGGAGCGCGCACGGGGCTGAAAGGCGTGTCTCAAGTCATGGTCGACAAGGTCGTCAGCGTTCCCCGGGGCTCAATCAGTGCCGAGATCGGCGAGTGCGATGCCGAGGAGATCGAAGCCGTCGATCGCGGCTTGCGGCGCTGGCTCAGCCTCGAATGATCGGCCAGGCGCTCGCCCATTACCGCATTACCGCAGCCATCGGGGCCGGCGGGATGGGGGAGGTCTACCGGGCCACAGACACCAAGCTCGGCCGCGAGGTGGCGATCAAGGTGCTGTCCGCCGATGTGGCGGGGGACGCCGATCGACTGGCGCGCTTCAAGCGGGAAGCCCAGCTGCTCGCCTCCCTCAACCATCCCAACATCGCCGCGATCCATGGCTTGGAGGAAGCGGAGGGCAAGCCGTTCCTCGTGCTCGAGCTCGTGGAGGGCGAGGATCTGGCCACCCGTCTCCAGCGTGGGGCGATCCCCGTCGAGGAGGCGATGGCGATCGCGAGGCAGATCGCGGAGGCCCTCGAGGAAGCGCACGAAAAGGGCATCGTCCACCGCGACCTGAAGCCCGCGAACGTGAAGATCACCCCCGAGGGCAAGGTCAAGGTCCTCGACTTCGGCCTGGCCAAGGCCTACGCGGGAGAAGCCGCCTCCGGTTCCTCGGCGGACCTCTCACGGTCGCCGACACTCGCTCACAGCGGGACACAGGCCGGCGTCATCCTGGGCACCGCCGCCTACATGTCTCCCGAGCAGGCCCGCGGGAAGCCGGTCGACAAGCGTGCGGACATCTGGGGCTTCGGCGTCTTGCTCTACGAGATGCTGGCCGGTCGGCGCCTGTTCGAGGGCGAGACGGTGTCGGACGTGCTCGCCGCGGTGCTGCGCGGGGATGTCGACTGGAAGGCGCTGCCCTCGTCCGCGCCCGGGGAGATGCGGCGGATGCTCGCTCGCTGCCTCGAGCGGAACCCGAAGGACCGCTTGCACGACATCGCCGACGCGCGGATCGCCCTCGACGAAGTGCTGCGCGGCGACATCGAGGCGGTCGCGGGGGCTCCCGGCGCCCCGCGGCCCTCTCGGTGGCGTGCGGTACTGCCCTGGATGGTCGCCGCCCTCGCCGTCGCGGGAGCAATCGGCGTCGGCGTCCGGAGTCGAAGCGGGCGCCCGCCCGGACCCCGGCCACTCACCACGTTCGGGATCCTGGTGCCCGAACAGCACTTCCTGCCGCTCTCCCAGTCCCCACTCATCGACATCTCCGCCGACGGCCGGACGCTGCTCTTCGTCGCCGAAGGCAAACGGCCGGCGAGCATCTTTCGTCGCCCGTTCGATCGGATGGCGATCGGCCGCATCGAGGGCAGCGAAGGCGCCGAGCACCCGCTGCTCTCGCCAGATGGGCGCTCGATCGCATTCTTCGCCGGCGGCATGCTGCGCAAGATCTCCGTCGAGGGGGGCGCGCCGGTCGCCCTCGCCGAGGCGCGCGCCCCGCGCGGCGCGAGCTGGGCGCCTGACGGCTCGCTCGTCTTCTCGCCGCTCTACAACAGCTCTCTCTGGCGGGTGGCTGCGGCCGGCGGCACGGCGGTCGCAGCCACGACGCTCGACACCGCGAAGGGCGAGCGCACTCACCGCTGGCCGCAAGTGCTGCCGGACGGTCGCGCGCTGCTCTTCACGGTCGGGCTCGCCGCGAGCCCGGGCGATTACGAGGGCTCGAACATCGACGCCCAGCGCCTCGACACCGGCGAACGACGTACTGTCCTGCGGGGAGCGCGGATGGCGCGCTACACCGCCCTGGGCTATCTCGTTTATCAGCGGGGCAAGACCCTGCTGGCGGTGAGGTTCGACCCCGTGGGTCTCGAGCCGACCGGCGAGCCGTTCACGATACAGGAGGGGGTCGGGGGCGAAACGAGCAGCGGCGCGGGCTACTTCAGCGTCAGCGCCGGAGGCGCCGTCGCGTTCGTGCCGGAGAGCTCGATCCCGAAGGAGCGGGTGCTGGTTCTGGTCGACCGCACGGGCCGAGAGACTGAGCTCGCGGCGCCGGCCGCGCCATTCAATCATCCGCGCTTTTCGCCCGACGGCCAACGGCTCGCCTTCGCCATCGGCACTGGAAGTGCGGCGACCGACGATGTCTACGTTCTCGAGCTCGCGTCGCAGCGGATGCAGCGCCTGACCTTCGACCAGGGGCACGGCGCGCCACTCTGGAGCAGCGACGGACAGCGCATCCTATTCAGCAACGGTCGCAGCGGGGAGACCGGCATTGGGATCAAGGCCGCGGACGGAAGCGGCGAAGCGGTTATGCTCCAGCGCAGCCCCGACTTCCTGCTCGCCGACTCATGGCTCTCGGACGGCCGCCGCCTGGCCGGCACCAGCGCGGAAGGGTCGGTCGACATCTTCGTCCTCGATACCGGCGCGGGCGGCAAGAGGACGCCGCTCTTCGCCAATCCGTCGGCCGGGGAGTCCGCGGCGGCGTTCTCTCCCGACGGTCGCTACGTCGCCTACAGCTCCACGGAAACCGGGACCGACGAGGTCTTCGTCGAGACCTTCCCGCCGGGCCGCGGCAAATGGCAGGTCTCGACGGGCGGGCTGAATCCGGTCTGGTCCCGCGACGGGCGGGAGCTCTACTTCGTCGGCGGCGAATCGCTGATGGTGGTGGGTGTCGACACCCGCGACGTGTTCCGCGCCGGCGTCCCGCAAGCCCTCTTCACCGGGCCGTACGACCTGCGCACCGTGCTTCAGCGGAATTACGACGTCGGCCCGGACGGCCGCTTCGTGCTGGTGAAACGCAAGTTCGTCTCCTCGACCCCGCGCGAGCTCGTGGTGCTCGACGGCTGGGAGGCGGCGGATCCATCGCGAGCGGCGGCGCGATGATCGGGACCCGCTTCGGACCTTACGAGATCACCGCCAGGCTTGGCGCGGGCGGCATGGGCGAGGTGTACCGGGCCACCGACACGAAGCTCGATCGCGAGGTCGCCATCAAAGTACTGGCGGCAGCGCTTACAGCGGACGCAGAGCGCCTCGCGCGCTTCGAGCGCGAGGCGAAGCTTCTCGCCTCCCTCAACCACCCGAACATCGCCCACGTCTACGGCTTCGAGAGCGTCACGGCGGACGACGCCTCGAGCGTCCACTTCCTCGCGATGGAGCTGGTCGAAGGCGAAGACCTGGCCGACCGCCTGAAGCGCGGGCCCATCCCCGTCGACGAAGCCCTCGCGATCGCGCGGCAGATCGCGGAGGGGCTCGAGGAAGCTCACGAGAAGGGCATCGTCCACCGCGACCTGAAGCCCGCGAACGTCAAGCTGACGCCCGACGGCAAGGTCAAGGTCCTCGACTTCGGCTTGGCCAAGGCCTACGCGGGAGAAGCCACCTCCGGCTCCTCGGCTGACCTCTCCCAGTCGCCGACACTCGCTCACAGCGGGACACAGGCCGGCGTCATCCTGGGCACTGCCGCCTACATGTCTCCCGAGCAGGCCCGCGGGAAGCCGGTCGACAAGCGTGCGGACATCTGGGGCTTCGGCGTCTTGCTCTACGAGATGCTGGCCGGTCGGCGCCTGTTCGACGGCGAAACGGTGAGCGACGTCCTCGCCGCAGTCCTGACCCGCGATGTCGACTTCGCCTCGCTTCCTCCCGCAACGCCGTCCTCGATCCGCAGGCTGCTCCGCGCCTGCCTCGAGCGCAACCCCAAGAACCGGATTCACGACATCGCCGACGCGCGCCTGGCGCTCGAGGACTCGCTCGGGGGACGCGCCGAGGACGCGCCCGCGGCCGGCACCGCGGCTGCGGGCCTGCGGTCGCGACAGCGCGCAGCGTGGTCGCCGTGGTTGATCGGCATCGCTCTCGGAGGCGCAGCGCTCGCGATCCTCGATCGCACGCTGCTCGCGCCTGCGCCCCCGGCGTCCTCTGAGACGCTTCGCCTCGAGGTCGTGCCGCCCGCGGGCACACTCTCCTCCGGACCGTTCGATCTGGCTCCCGACGGGCGCTCGATGGTCTTCGTGGCGGCGGGCTCGGACGGCTCGAGCGCGCTCTACGTTCGCGGGCTCGACACGCTCGAGGCGCGCAAGCTGCCCGGCACCGCGGGCGCGACGTTGCCCTTTTTCTCGCCCGACGGCCGGTCGGTCGGATTCTTCGCCGACACGAAGCTTCAGCGCATCGACCTCGCCGGCGGCCCGCCGCGCGAGCTCGCCGCGGTCTCCGATCCCCGCGGCGCCAGTTGGGGGTCCGGGGGATTCATCGTGTTCGCTCCGGACGGCGGAGGGCCGCTTCTCAGCATTCCAGCGAGCGGAGGCGAGGCCGTCGCGGTGACCCGGCTCGACCCGGCCAAAGACGAGACGTCGCATCGCTGGCCGCAGTTCCTGCCCGATGGCAGGCGCTTCGTCTTCCTGAGCCGAAAGCCTGGCAGGCCGCGCCTCGCGCTCGAGGTCGGTTCCGTCGACGGCAAGGAGCGCTTCCGGCTCGCCGAGGCCGACTCGGGTGCTCGCTACGCCGCCGGGCAGTTGTTCTTCCAGCGGCAGACGACGCTCTTCGCGCAGCGCTTCGAAGCCGCCCGCGGCGCGCTCCTGGACGAGCCGCGGCCGATCGCCGACGACGCCTGGCTCAACCCCGACACCGACGGCCTTGCTGCCTTCGCCGTCGCGGCCGACGGCCGCTTCGCGTACCGGCGAGGGGGCATGGTCACCGGCCGACTCACCTGGCTGGGGCGCGACGGGAAGACCCTCCGGACGCTCGGAGAGTCCGGCATTCTCTCGGGTCCGGTGATTTCACCCGACGAGCGCCGGATCCTCGTGAGCAGCCAGGGATCTGGCCTCGGTAATGCCAGCCTGCTGCTCGTCGACGACGCAAGCTCAATCGCGACAACCGTGACTCCGCGCGAGCGCGACGCCTCGACAGCAATCTTCTCCCCCGACGGTTTGCGGGTCCTCTTCGCCGACGACCGCAACGGCCCGTTCGACCTCTTCGAGCTCAAGGTGTCACAGCCCGGCAAGGACGCTCCGGTGCTCGCGACACCCCTATGGAAGTACCCCGAGAGCTGGTCGCCCGACGGACGGTTCGTCATCTACACCGAGATCGACCCGGCGAGCCGGGGGAACCTCTGGGTCCTGCCGCGAACGGGAGACGCGAAGCCGTTCCCCTTCCTCGCGACCACGGCCGCAGAATCGGGAGCGAGGTTCTCCCCCGACGGGCGCTTCCTCGCCTACGCCTCGGACGAATCGGGTCGCGAAGAGGTCTTCGTCCAGCCGTTCCCGGCAACCGGGGCCAAATGGCAGGTTTCGGCAGCGGGCGGCTTCGAGGCGGCCTGGCGCGGTGACGGGCGGGAGCTCTTCTACATAGCACCCGACGCTCGGCTGATGGCCGTGCCGGTTGCGCCGTTGTCCGCCGGTCTCGCCTTCGGCGTGCCGCGGGCCCTCCTTCGGATCCCGCTCAGGCACGCCCTCGGGCTCTCCTACCGCGACTATGCCGTGTCGCGCGACGGCCAGCGTTTCCTGGTGCTCGAATGGCCTGGCGAGGCGGTCGCGTCGCCGATCGTTGTCGTGCTCGGACCGCCTGCGCAGGGAGCATCGAAGCCGTGACCCTCGCAGCCGGCGCCCGCCTCGGCCCTACGCGATCAACGCCGGGCTCGGCGCCGGCGGCAGGGGCGAGGCGTACGCTTGACCTGCACGCGGATGCGCTCGTCGCGGACGTGGCGGCGCGTATGAGACTAGAAAGCACTAAGCCTGGCGGGTGCGAGGTGGCCCGCTCACCCATTCTCGCCGCCGAGCGCTGCGAGCCAGGCGCAGTCGGCGGCGTCCGAGGGTCGGATGGTCTGCTTGGTCCGGATGAGCGTTCGCTTGTCCGCGACGAGCACCGGCGTCCCTTCGAGGTCGACGGCCTTCGCTGAGCCGTGGGCCTCGGCCCACGTCACCCCGCAGGCCGCCGCAAGGAGATCCACCATTACTTCATCCGCCACGCGCACGACCGAGTAGCGTTGGAGATCGTCAGGCTCGATGTCCTTTGCCGCGTTGTCTTCGAGCACGGAAAGGCCCCGCTTGAGCCGAGCGATGTTCTCCGGAGCCGGGTCGACGAGCAGGTCGATGTCCTTCGTGGTGCGCTCGCCGCCGTGGAGGATGAGGGCGAAGCCCCCGATCAGGACGTAGCGGGCCCCGGCCTCCTCGAGCGCACGACAGATGCGTCGGAGGTCTTCGATGGTTGGAGGGCGGACCTCTGGGACATCTCGCTCCTCAGCCACGTCTGGGCCTCCTCGAAGGTCGTGAACCGGAAGAGACCGCGGGGCGCGAGTCCGCGAGTCCCGCGCAGGGCCCACGCGGTCCGGAGCAAGGCGTCTGCGCTTCGCGGTGTCGCAGCCGCTTCACGACGCTTCCCGACCACTTTGGAAGGGAGCACATCGATCTCTCGATCCCGTCTCACGAAAACGAGCTTATACCCCGACGCCGGGCCGGTCCAGCGGCTCCTGCTTGTTGGCGGCGGCCGCGCGGGAGGGCCGCGAGCGGCGTGCCATCGTGCCCTGGAGCATGGACTTGAAGCTCGGCAAGGGTAGGACGCTACTGTGATGCGCCTCGGGCCGAGATCGCCCACACGGCCTCGACTAGACTGAGCTTCCCGACGGCGCTGGTCGTAAGGAGCTGATTCTTTTGGGTCAAGCCGCTCGGCTGACTTCTCTTGACTGACTACATCCGATAGGGAACGCCCAGTAGGTCGAACGCCTTCTGCTGGAGCCGAGTGGGCGTGCTGAGCTTGTCGAAGGGCGCGATGTCGGCTTGCTTTGGCCGGACCTGGTTCTTTACGAGCGTGGACAGGTCTTTGAAGAGCGTCTGAAAGCTGTGGACAGGCATGCCATCGTCGGTTAGCTTGCGCTGGGCTTTCTGCACGGCTCGTGGGGAGCGCTGCGCGGGAGCCACCACGGAGCGTCGGAGCGTCTCGGCGGTGGCCCTGTCGTCATCGTCGAAGAGCATGGGCGCAAGCGCACGACGCATGTGCCACTCCACGTAGTAGGCCAGCATGCAGAGGAAGACATGAGCGCGTACACGATCGGCCAGACGGTGGTTGATGGGCCGAATCCTGAGGTCCACGGTCTTGAGGCTCCGGAAGGCGTGTTCGATCTCGGCCAGGCGTTTGTAGGAGCGCACGGTGTCCTCGGAATTGAGGCTGTCCTGTGAGAGGCTGGTGCGGATGACGTAGATCCCATCCAGCGCCGCTTCCGCAGCGATCCGCGCTTGGTCGCGCTCGAAGTGGAACCCGTCCTCGGCGATCTTCAAGCGGAAGTGCTTGCCCACCTTGAAGCGGCCGAGCACGCGGCCGACACGAAGCCCGATCTTGTCCTTGCCCTTGAGGGTGTTGGTTTTCCGGGTTGTGGCGTCGGCAACCTTCTTGAGTTCTTTCTCCGTGGCCAGAAGCAGTTCCTCGCGCTTACGTCGGCGTTCCTCAGCCAACAGGGGATTGCGGCAGACGATGAGCCTCTCCCCTGGGTGGTCGGGGGATGTGATCTCGGCAAGGTCCTTCTCGTCGAACAGCGAGAGCTGAAGCAGGCCTCCCTCCACGAGCTTACGGATGGCAGGTCCCCTCAGCGCGGTGATCCATTCGATCCCGGGAGCAGCCTTGAGATCTTCTTCGATGCGGGCTCTGGTGATCATCCCCCGGTCCCCCACCAAGATCACTCGCTTCAATGCGAAGCGCTGCTTGAGCTTCTGGATCTGAGCCGGCAGTGTCTTGGGATCCCCTGTGTTCCCCGGGAAGACCTCAATCGCCACCGGGCAGCCCGAAGCATCGGTCAGAAGTCCGAACACGATCTGCAGCTTGTCCCGCTTGCCATCTCGGGAATACCCCAAGCGCGCGAGCGGACAGCAGCGTCCCTCGAAGTAGGTTGAGCTCACATCGTAGAGCACCAGGGTCCCCTCTGCGAGATGGCGTCGGGCCGCGTTCTCGATTCGTGCTTGTCGGGGCAGCAGCCAGTCCATGGCCTCGTACAGCTCGTCCTCGCCGGCCCCCTCGAGCCCCAGGACTTCGCCTAAGCTGCTGTGACGGATCTCGGGGTTGAGATCTC
>Ga0214473_10000915_pt1 | contig 40297 bp, 68 predicted proteins | sample RVTome_7_FD_203509 | JGI IMG/M metagenome (GOLD analysis project Ga0214473, IMG submission 203509) | Soil microbial communities from uranium-contaminated site in the Upper Colorado River Basin, Wyoming, United States - RVT98D197 | ecosystem: Environmental > Terrestrial > Soil > Contaminated >...
CGCGGCGAGCCGTGCGTGAAGCATGTGTAGCGTTAACCCACAGCCATTCATCGAGGCCCATCGCTACTGCCGCCGTGGTGCTAGACTTCCCGGCCAGCAGGATTGATCCGCCGTCGCCATTTGCGCCACTGCCGAGCGCCGTCAATCCTAGCATTGCCGCTACTCCAGCAAGCGAATCGTTTCGTTTTATCGTCACGACGCCTGTCGTGATAGCCCCTTGAGTTGCGCTACTCCCGACAATCAATGCCCCCGCATAAGCATTGCCAAGTATCTCCGCTTTTGCCCCCGGTGTAGCCAGTGCAGCCAATCCTATTCCGACCTGACCGCTGCTATCAATCGTCAAATGCTCCGTGAGCGAACCCTCGGAAGTTCCGGCGTCTACCCCTAAAACTAATCTCTGTGAATTTTGTGTATTGATAGAAACCCGCCCACCCGCTGCCTGCGTCCGAATCGAAAACATTTGCGTAGAGGTATCTTGCAATGACAAAATATTGTCACCGGCCAGATTGATCAATAGGCCAGCCTGAGAATAAGACGCCGAAGCACCTCCCACAGTCAACGCGCCATTGGTATGTGATTTCATGATACGGGTAGGAGTATAGGACGCATCAGCGGTTAAACCAGTGTCGTAATAAACAGAAAATGGATTGGCATCATTGCCGAATCGAACCGCAATAGCGGCCCCGTTTGTTACTGCTCGCCATGCTCCATTGTAATAGGCGTTACCCCCGAAAAACAGAATGTCTGGATTGAAAAACGCCCTCGCAGACGGAAATTTTATATTACCACTCACATCTAGGGACGCTGCTGCATGTGGAGATGCGACTCCAACACCTAATTGTGTTCCATTCCATATTAGATTCGCATCGCTGGTTAAAGCGTTCGCGCCAGACCAGTAGGCGATACGTGTTGCCGCGCCAGTGCCAAGCGCCGCCGTACCCGTCGCGGGGATCGTCAGGTTGTAACTGTCTGTCGCGGTCAGCGTCAACACTTTGGTATTCGTCACGGCGAATACCGTCTTACCGCCTGTCGTGCCGTCCAGCAAGAAAACACTGTATACCGGCGCGAATGGTGTAGCGCCCGTGACGATGACCTGATATTGACTTGTCCCATTGCCGAGCAGGGCAGGCGATCCTGTGATCGCGTGCGTATGGCCGTTGATCGAAACGTTGTTCGTTGTGGCGCTGGTTAGCGTGCCAGCGCCGATTGCCACTGTGCCGGTTGCCGGAACTGTTGCTGTGAAGTTACCGCCAAAGGAAAGGCTCGCGCTATTGATAGTTATCTTCGGCGTTGCCACAACTTCACTCACGGTCAGGTTCGCGTTAAGATCAAGTGTGAACGGCCCGCCTGCTAAAGTTTGCGTCAGGGTCAGGCTGTTGTTTACCGTCAACGTCTTGCCTGTTGCGATATTCAGCGCCCCGCCCGATTCGGCATAGGAAAAAGGAGTAGCGCCCGACACGAGATATTTGTACTGCGCTGATGCGGCGGCCAGCATGGCGGGGGTGATGCTGCCTGCGGCGGGTGTAATTGTCGCGCTACTCAACGCCGTCACGCGCCCCTGTGCGTCGATGGTGATGATCGGCGCAACTGTCGCGCTGCCGATCGGCCCGGTCGCGCCTGGGCCGGTGTTCTTTAACGTCAACGCGCCGGTGTTGGCGATTGTCGCATCGCCTGACATCGCAACATCTGCCGCGAGATTCGATGCATTGCCAACAAAGATATGAGCATCTGTCAACGTCATATCGCCGGGCGTGATGCTGGACGCGAGCCGCTCTTGCGGCCAGCGTAGATCGCGCATGTCGTTGTTAGTCGTAGTCTCGCGGATCGATGTCTGTCCGGCGTAGAGCCGCACCGCTGCCAATCTGAAATTACCCGCGGGCGTGTCTGGGATGTCGCCTAGCGTCAACGTTGCTACACTGGACGCGGGCGTGCCGTCTGTTGCCACGAGTGCCCCCGCGCTGTCCACGCTGATCAGGCAGTAGAGCGCACCCGACACGGGCAGATGTGCCGTGAGATCAAGCGTTTGTGTTGGCACCACGAGATCAGCACCGGGGCGGGGGAGCAGGCCCGCTAACACACCGATCGTCAATCCGCTGTAGGCGTAGACGCGCAGCGTTGTAATCTGCCGCCAATCCACGTTGACTTGATCAACGCCGAGGTAGCCGTGCGTGAGCGCGTGCAATGGCGTATTGTAGACAATGCCGCCGCCTGCTCCACCTGTGCCGCCGTCAAGCCGTTGATCATCTTGTCCGATAACCTGCCAGTGCAGCGGCATTTCCGGCGTCTTGGCAATGCGAACGAGCATACCGTCAACGGGCGGTACGCGATAGTTGAGAACGGAGATTACGCTGCTGTTTTCAGCCAGCCGCACGAATACTTTGTTATCTGTGTCCTGCACGTTGCCATGCCCATCGCCAAGCATTGCTTGTTTCCATTCGATGGAGTTTTGCTTCGTGCCGAGCACGCCGCTTACAATTCGTGCCGCTTCTTCTAGCGTTGTCATCAGTACACCAGCCCGCAGCCGATGATCGTCTGATCACCGGTTGCCAAGTCCCAGAAGTTGCCCGTCATGTCGCTGATCAATCCGCCTGATTGATTGTAGAGACGCGAGGGAACATTGCTTGCCGTCAACACGCGCGGCGTCCAGACCAACGGCCCGCCGCCCGCGCGCTTTGAATCATACACCCACCCGTTGACCCACTGCGCGACGTTTGTAAATGCGCCAAGCCCGGATGATGCAACATACAACTTGCCGGCCACATCAACGCAGTAGGCATTGTTCCCGTCCCGTGCGCCGGTGATAACCGTATTGATTACCGCGTCGTCTGGATTGGATTGCGCGCCGAAGTCCACTACGTCCGTGCCTAACACACGCCGCAACCACACATGCGATCCGGCTACCCCGGAATTGCTGAGGGCAAAGAGTTGCGCGCCGTCTTTAGTTGTCCAGCCGACGAAGCCAACACCCCAGGATGATCCATCGATGGGTATCTTTGAGGGGTAACTCAAAACTGCCGCGTCGAATCCGTAGAAATCAGGGCCGACTAATTCCGGGCCGAAGGTATTCACGTCATCCAGATAGGTTGTCGTCCAGGCCGCGCCGTCATACTCTACCCACATCCAGCGCGTGTTTATCGGCGGGTTGGGGTACGCCAACTTAACGATCGTGATCAACTTGTTCTGGTAGATCAGCATGTTGGTATAGGTCGCTGCTACGTTCGCAAATGGAGCGATCCCCATGTGCAAAATGTCGTCATAGGTTGGTGTAGCGTCCTTCTGGTTGCCGCAGTGGTAAAACACATCTGTCATGTAGCGGTAATAGACCACGCCGCCCGATGTGATTCCTGCCCATGTCGTGTTGCCGCCGCCCACCGCGATTTTATTCCAAGTCGGCTGCCCGCCGTTGAAGTAGTCGCCCGACCAATAGGCCGCGTCAGAAGTAAATATCCACACCTCGCTTGCGTCCGCGCCTTCGACGGGATCGATGGGCGGCGGTTCAACTGGCGGAACGATCGGGCCGGGCGGTTGCGCCGGCGGTACAGGCGGCGTGTCGCCCGTGATCGCCAACGCCGCTGTCACCTCAGCCTCGAATGTCACTGTGGTCAGCACCGCGCCAAGCGCCTGATCGAAATCATCGGTGATGGTGCGCGGGATGACCGTCAATGACTCAGCAATGCCGCGCGGCGTGTCACCTGCCGCGATTGCCAGCGTCAAGCGTTGATACGGCGCGATGTCGATCAAATGATGATTGCACCCAAACTTAACATCAATGCGCGGATAGGGATTGTTCTTCCATGCGCTGTACAGTCCCGCCAGTATATTTGTGTCGGCTTGCGATGAAGTCAGCATCAGCCGATCAACAACTTCCACGCCGCCGTAGTGGCGGAACACGTGCCCCGGTGCAAGACTAAAAAGCGGAACAGCCGTTGCGCCGTCCCACGTCACGCCGGATAGATCGATCAATGCCGCCTCGTCAACTGTGACGCGATCCATTCTGATCTCGTCTATCCAATCGGCGGATGTCAACGCCTGCACGACGGGCATACTTGATCGATCTGAGACAAGTTGCTGCTCGATTTCAAGGAAGAGCCGCCCGTACCGATCACAGCACGGATTCGCCAACATTGACCTGGTAGCAATCTCGATCAACTGCGCCCAGATGTTTTCGCCGCCCGGCGACTCAAGCCGCTTGTGCCGTCGCCCGTCTATGTTGGGGTAGACATCCATCATGCGTGTCGCCGTCGAACGCCAGCGCATGAAATGATACCACGCCTTATTCAGCGTCAGACCCAGAAACTTTGTCCACTTGTTCGGCGTAATGTCCACATCCTTAACACCCGATGGAAACGCCGTCATACGCCCGAACCAATACTGCGGCCCTTCGATGTCAAATGATACACTGCCCCATTTGTCCTCAGTGCCCCACACGATAGACTCGCCCGCAATGCGCCCGACCATGCGAATATTCTCACAGCCAGGAACGTAGCCGATCGATCCGCGTGTGTTGCCGTAGTAGTCCACGCTATGCAGGATTACCATCGCCCGATCGCGCACTAGCGTTAGTGTGGCTTCATCGTAAAGCGTGACGCGGGCAGACCACCCGCCCGCGTTGTAGTCGCCGGTTGGCGGCGAGGATAACTCAAACTGCGTTGTGACGCCGCTTGATTCAGTAACGACGAACACGCGCCGATAGCCGGTGAATGATACGCCGTTGTCACCGGTGACGGTGCAGGATAGGCGATACGATCCTACGCTGGTAAATGTAATCGTCGGTGTGGCGGTCGTCCCGTTCGTGACTGTCGCGCCTGCACAAGCCCAGGCCCATCCCGTGACCGTTCCGTCCTTGACCCAACTATTCGACGCATCAGGGTAATAGATGACTGACGCCCCGCGTAGCCATAGCACCGCATCCGGCCCTATGACGGGTGTCGGTATCGCTCCGCTGGTGATGTTCTGATTCGCGGCCCCGCTGCCGAGAGGTACATCGTAATCCATCAGCGGCGTCGTGCCGTCTGTTGGATCGATGCGAATATGACGCGGCCAGAGATTGAACTCGTCTATTACCGTGAGGTAAGCATCAGCGGCCCAGTCGATTTCTGACTCTTCGGCAATATTGAATGTGCCCGCCGCTGCGCCCAGGCCCGTTGTGTTTCGTAGTCGCACCTCGCCTAGATCATACTCGCCATAGCCTACCGCACTCACGAGGATCGTCATATCCGCGAGGATGTCAGCGTAGGTCTTGCCGCCTACACCAGCGCCGGTATTGTAGGTGATGCTGGCACATTGATCAGTTGAGGCAGGCACAGCCGCCAGTCGCGCACGATATATTTCGGCGGGGTTGTCGAACGTCAAGTACCAGCGCGTCGATTGCCCGTCACTTCGCATCAACGCTAATTCTGGCGCGGTCGCCGCTCTAGGTAAAACCGTCACTTGATCACCGTGATATAATTGAGATGGAGGATTTCCATGCCACACCGCCTAGACATCAACCGCGAAATGAAGCCGTTCACGCCGATCAAGCCGCCGCCCGATCTACATCCTGCCATGCTGTACATCCCCTCAATCATTGCGCGCTTAGAAGCGTTCATGGATGATCTGATTCGTACTTACGAACGTGACAGAAAAGAAGTCGCAGAAGAGTATCAACATACTATGGCCTATCTTGCCGATCAATTTGCTAAAGACCTGCAAGATTTGCAAAGGCAACTAGGCCCGTCATAGCCTCGCCCTCCACACCGCAAACACGCCCCAACTCATCACCACGCCTACCAGCATCACGCGCCGATTGACGCGGAACAACGGGAGCGCCGCGCACCAGTTAAGTGCCGTCATGTAAGGCGACACGAAACACGCCGCGCCAAGTGCTACCACCTCGTCACGCTTGCGCCATGAGTAGACGAGAAGCGGCCCGCCGATGAGCAGGCCCCACGGCCACACCGACACGTTCCACGCTGTGTTAATCGGCGTCGTGCTCAGTATCCCCATCGCCAACGATACCGCCAATAGAACGCCTACCGCCGCCGTTAGTCGCCAATCGCGCCGCTTCCACAGCATGAGCGCCGCCGCGAATAGGCCGATCTGTGGCTTGGCGAGCAACAGCCACACCCCGATCGGCGCGGGTAGGGTGACGCCTAGAAGCACAATCGCGTCCAGATTGCCGTAGAACGCGATAAGCAGGCCAAACGGTGCAAGCGTCGCCACAAGCCAAATAAACCGCGCTGGTGCAATCCTGTGCATTGCCAGCGCGTAAATACCGAACATCACCCCTGCATTGACGCGGTACGCCCCCTCAAACGGGATGACAGACAACGGCGCAGCCACGAGCGCCACGTGAAGCGGGTTGTAGTAGCCGGACACACTGTACGGGTTGACGCCGCTTCGCACCGCCTGTGCCGCCGCGTAGAATATGCCGAAATCGCCCAGATGCGGCGCAGTAATTCCCACGGCGCACGAAACGACGATCAGCAGGGCGAGGTGGAAGCGTGTCATCACAACAGCACCAGATCACGCCATGAAATTGAGAAGCCCACGCGCCGGGTAGCCTGCCGATCTAATTCGTCCGGCCACAGGTAGACGGCTTCCATCGTATCGTAGCGATCGGTGTTCTCCGTGGTGCGCGTCCTGATGTAAGTTCTAGCCGATGCGCTGGCGAGAATCGTCCGCAATGCGCCGTACTGCCCCTGTGAGATGAAGCCCCATATCCACTGACAAGATGGGCGGCCAACCGCCCGCGCTATTCCGTTGCCTAGATCAACTTTGGCCTGCCATTGCTTATAGATTGAGCGCGGCGCTTTGACGGCGGGCGACAATGCCGACACGTTGACGAGATTGTTATACATGAACGCTTGTGCCGCAAAGCCAGTCACGAGTACCGACTGTAATACCGCATCGTCATCGTCTGTGATGGAGCGAATCGCCATGACGTTAGCGCCCACTGTAATAATCGCGCCTGCCACCAGTTGCGTTGTGAATGCCGTGCCGTTGCCGAGTAGGGCGGCTGTGCCGTCAACAACCGTCAGCACGCCCGTACCCGCTGCCGTGTCGGCAGTGCGAAATAGTTTGTACTCATTCGCCGCCATGATGGTCATTAGGTTGCCCTCGCAAACACTTCTGAGATTGCCCTGTACGTTTCGCTTCTCACAGTCTGCCCTAGCATTCCTCCGTCAACGCCGTTGAAATTCTGCGTAACGTTGGCGCTGTTGTTGTTGGTCGTGGTATTCGTCGCCTGCATTTGCGCCGCGAAAGCATTGCGCGCGTCGACAAACGCTTGCACGATGTCTTTCAGTAGCAGGCCATATTCTACTGCTTCAGCATTTCGCTTGGCTTTGGCTTGTGTCTGCAAGTCAATCAAGTCCTGTGCGTATTGCGACTTGCGCTCTTGCTCTTGCTCTTTATGCGCTTGCTCTAACTCGCGCAGTTGATTCGCGTAATCCTCAGACCGACGCCGCGCCGCGACCTGATAATCCTCGTCTTGCCGCTGTTGTTCGGTCTTGAAGTTGTCCATCTCGTCTTCAAGACCTAGCGCGTCCCGGCTGTCCGCCAGTTTCGACATGCGCTTGTCATGGTCTTGCGTCAAGCGCCGGATATTGCGCTGATGATCTTCTTCGGCCCGCGCCGTTTCGATACCGTAGGACTGCGCCAACTGCGAGCGCTGTGCGTAGTATTGCTTGTCAATCGCCAGCGTGTCAGCGTTGTACTGTTGCGCCAGTGCGATTCGCTTCGTCGTTGTTTCTTTTGCTATAAAATCAAGCGCATTACGGTAACGCTGATCAGCGACACTCTTGCTCGTCTCGAATTTTCCCGACGCCGCTTGCAGTCCGCCAAATGCTTGCGCGATGCCCCCGGCGCGTTTAGTGTAATCAATGAGTGCCTGCGCTATCTTCTCGCCTTGCGCCTTAGTCGCTTGGTCTACTGATACAGCGCTGGCCGCTTCTCCAAGCCGTTTAGTTTGTCCACCAGCCGGGCCTAGCAGGCCGCTCATGCCGCCTAGTAAATCGCCAATAGTCTTGTTAAGTGCTTCCGGGTTTTTCTGTAGTCCTGTCTTAAAATCAAATACGGCGTTGTCGGCATTGACTTGAATCAACTCAGCCTGAATTCTCATCTGAGTTAGTTCACCGATCATGTTATTGGCAAGTTGTTCTTGATTGAAGCCAGCCCCGGCAAACTTGCCAAGTTGATCGAGGATGTTGCCTGTCGTATTTCCGCCCTGCAATTTTCCGATCGTCGCGTCATAGGCCGCCGCGCCAAGCGCAATGCCTCCCAACGCCACCCCGGCCATTTTAAGAGCAGACCCTAGCCCGCCTTTCTGCTTGACGATCGCGTCTATGGACTGTGCCACATCACCGAAGCCGTCCGCCACGCCGCCGATCGCCACGAGCGTGTCATTGCCGAGGAATGATCCGGCTTGTCGCAAGTCGCGCCCGAATCCGGATAGTTTGCCTAGTCTATCGGTTAAGCGCGATGTGGAGGTGGTAGTTTTATCAGTAGCAGCCGCAACCTTAACATGCGCTGCGGCTATGGTGTTGTATGAAGCCGCGTCGAATTTCTTTTGTTCGCTCGTTGCGGCTTTTTGTCTTGCATCTGTCGCTTGCTTTTCGGCCTTTGCTAGATCGTTCGCGGCCTTGATCTTATCATCCGTTATTTTCTTTTCGGCTTTAGCGAGGATAGCAGCAGCAGCAGCGGCTTTTTGTTGATAGGCGATTGCCTCATCTGCAATCTGCTTTTGTATCTTGGCGCTTTCGAGCGAGGCTTTTTGAATCTTGATCTGTGTTTCTATCGTCTTCTGCGCTTCTTTGTCGGCAGACGCCAACGCTTTAGCCAGATCATCATATAATGATGCTAGTTTTTCTTGCGCTTTTGTAAGTCCCTCGACGCCTTTTGTTTTGTACTCAATCAGAACAGGATCAGCCATTGGCGTCTCGCTCGATCTTCTTCATCTTGGCGTTAAGCGCGGCCAGCATCATGACATCATTCAGGATTGATTCAGGCTGTGCCAGCACATCGTTGATCGTCCAGCGCCATTCGACGGCTTCGAGGATCGACCACACGTTAAAAGCCAGATCGGGATCGCCACTGTAGGTGATCGTCTCTGGCAAAGTGGCGTCAATCTCATGGCCTACAGCGAGGCGCAAGTACAGATCGTCAGCCGCCTCTATCCTTTTTTTTCGTCGTCTACCTGTGGTAGCCAGTGCGGGTTAAGTTCGTATACCGCGCTTTCCCACTGAATGACAAACGCTTCCGGCAATGCGACAAACTGATCGAACGTGAGCACGCCTTCAACTTCATCGATGATGATCTTATGCGCCGCCGCGATCAGATCGGGATAGGTGAATACCCGCGCGATGACGATTTCTTCTGCATCGTCGCCAGTGTGTTTGTACTCATTCCTTAGCCGGGTGCGCTTCATGCCCATCAGCACGTTAGCCGCGCCTACCACAACTTGCGCCGTGATCCCATTGCCGGAATAGTCAATCGTCTTGCTGTCCACTTATACCGCCTGCTCGTACCACACACAGATCACATGACCGCTGGTCGGGGCAGATGGCGCTGTTACCTTATCGGTCGCCAGCGTATAGGTTGCCGTCACGTCCAGGCCGTTATCGAACACGGTGATCTTAGCCGTACTGTATGCCTGATGGGTCGCCGTGAAGGTGAATTCTGTCGCCGTGCCGTTGCCAAGCCACGACGCCAGCCACGGTTTGTACTCGCTGTGAAATTCGATGAAGCCGTGTTCCGTTGCACCGTTGAGTACAGCGGTTAACGCCGTGCCCCACAGTTGAGATGATACTGGGTTGACGGCGATTGCGAACGGGATGCTCGTTTGTGTGGCCGTCATTCCTACCGGCTTCGGGATGCACCGCGCCGATGGGATGATGATCGAGCGCCAGTTGCGCGCCTTAACGGTGTTGTTGAGCGATTGCTGGTAGAGAAATAGCCCGATGCTCGGCTCAGCGCCTTGCTCGTCTGTAAACCAACTCATACTATCCATCTCGCCAATGTCATTGACGAGCACACCGGTTAACAGTGCCATGAGATCGAGATCGTATAGTGAGGCCGTCAGCGTCCCCGTTACGGCGTCCAGTGTGGGCAGGTAGTCCACAGCGGCTACTCGATCGTCACCGGGATGCACGATGGGGCGCATATCGGGGATGGTCAGATCAAGCGTGTCGGCGCTCTTGAACTGTACCCCCTCATATGGGACAGTGGGACTTGTCGCGTTTGGGTAGCCCGCGCTGTTCAACTCAAACGCCGCCCCGTAGCGCAGCCCGATCGGATATTGCTTGCCTGTTGCTTGTGTCATTGTCTCATTCTCCTATTCGTTTGCCGCGTAGGTTCGGCTTAGATGCTCGCGTACACTGACTACCATTTCAAAGCCGACATACTCAGAGTTTGGCGTGTCGGCAATTGTTACCGATCCGGTATCACTGATCACCTCGGATGTGTATACCCCGTCCGTGCCGAGGCGCGGATAACTCGCCAACTTATCGCGCAGCGCCACGATCAACGCTCTGATCTGTGACTCGCGTGTCTCACGGGTCGCCTGCTCTACCGTTTCAACAGCACACTGTACGCGATACTGGCGCGTCTCTATGCCGTAATCGCTGCCCCATTCTTGCGCGCCGTCGCCCGTGAGCACGTAGGCGCATGGTAATTTGGCCGTGCTGATTTGGGCCGGCGGCGGATCGATGCCGTTGATCGTCAATACCACCGATGACACCGTTACCGATGTGCCATTACAGATCGAGGCAATCGCCGCCGCTATCGTATTGATCGTCATGGCGTAGACCTCACCGGAAACGGTAATAGCGCCGTGATGTCAGCGGGTATCTCTGTGCCATAGTCCGATCGGTTATTCTTCTGGTTGTAGCGCCAATGGGCATAGGCCATGATCGCGCCTACAACGTTACGCGCCGGGCTGAATACATAGATCGGCTTGTCTTTCGCGTGAGTGGCGGCTGTACTCCCCCGTGCCCCACGCTTGACGGTTAGCGTGTCTGTCGTGCTATTCGTTGCAGCAGTAACTTCCATCCATTCCGATTCAACTTTGATCAACATGCCCGCCGAGAAGCGCGGCGAATCAGTATCGACATTTGCGCCGTCTACATTCGTCACGGTGACAGTCGTCACGCTGGCGTTGATGCCCGCTGCATCTTCCACTTCGTCAAGGCTATCAATCCAAGCGTGAGGCCAATCGTCGTGATAACCCCACGCAGCATTGACGCTGATTGAGTTTTCCGGCGTGGTTTCGTAGTTCCATACCGATGACGCGCCCACCTCAAAGCCGATACCGAACTTTGGATACGTGCGGCGCGGCTCGTAATACAGATCGGTCAGTGTCACCGCTACGCCGTCGCCATTGGTGATGCTCACCACTTCTAGCAAGTCATCATCAAAGTACAGTGTGTTGTTGCCGGGATAATCAAAGGTACGCGCTTCGATGATCGGCTTCATCGCCCGCTTGGCTTTTTCCTCTGCCCATTGCTCGCCGTCGATAATCAGGCGCGTGAGAAGCGCATCGTCGGTCGTGAATGTGGACGCGATGCCACAATAGCGTTTGAGTTGCGTCAGCGTGACAAGATTCATGCGCTGCCCTCCGCATAGGTCGCCAAGCCTAATGCCACGAATGACGCGGCATGCTCAAAGTCGATTGCCCGTTGCTCGCTAACCTTCATCACGATCGCTTCTTCCTCGTAAGTCCAAAACGCCAATGGCCGCAGCGCGATTATCTCGCGGGTAGCAAGCGGCTCGTGCGCGCCAAATTCGGCATAGCCTGTCGAAGTAGGCCATACTGTCGTGGTATCAGGTCGCGTATGTCCACACAAGACCGTTGTGTCGCACATCTGACTCAGGCCCAGGTGTAGCGCATCCCGCGCCAACTGCGAATCTCCGTCATGGCCGCTGTCACTGTGCAACGACAACACGTCGAACACTGACCGCTTGATCAGCGTACAGCCGAAGCCTAGCCCGCCGCACGGGATGATCTGCCCGTAAAGCGCCTGCCATTCCTTCAAATTACCCGGCAGACCGTAGGACTCCATCAGATCGCCAGGTTTCGAGATGTTGATCAGCGGCGCTCCCTTGCGAAAACAGTAGACACCGTACACAATATCCGCATCCACTGCAATCATTTTTTCAAGCGCATCGGGCGGTACAATGATGTCATCCTCGACCGTCAACAGGTAGTCGTAGTCCTCAGCCTTGACGATGCGCTCTGCCTTGCGATAGTTGTGTATGATGTTCTGCCCATTCAATTCACCGTGCGGGTTATCATGCGTAAACATTCGATCGAGCGTCCCGTCGAAGCGCAGGCCGTTAATCGCGTCGAATGTGGCATGATTGAGTTTCACGGTAGGGCAAAATAACAGCACACGACTCACAATCCAACCGCCTCTTGATTGATCGCCTTATCCAACTCAGCCCGCATGACGTTAGCAGCACGCTTCTGGGTGCGCTTGGCGATTTCATCTGTGAAAGACCGCGCCTTCGTGCCGGGGTGATGAACTTCAATCTTGCGCGCCCAATTGCCGCCAACACTGGCGTTAGTCGAACTGATGACACGTACCTTTGTAGCCGCCTTATACGGCCAGCCAAATACCAAAAATGGCGCATTCTTGGCGCGGATGACATGCGGCTTCGTGCCGAAATCGACCCAAGCGTATATCTGCGAATCAGTCATGATCTGTACGCCGTGGGCCGTGCGCTTCCAGTAAAATTTAGGATGCTCTTTTTTCCATGTGCGCGTGGTCTTGTAATGCAGCACGATCGCTTCATCAGCCAGAACCTCAAAGCCGCGCTCTACCGCTTGCGGCATGGCCCTAGCGATGCGCTTGTAGCGTGCTGAGACTTTCGATAGATTACCCGTGATGATTGCTTTTGACATCAGTTCGCCTTCATCAGCATCGTTTCGCCCATGCCGACGTTGAATTGATCGCCCGGCTGAATCTGCTTCAACGCCACGCCTTCGAGCGTTTCACGCCGGTATAGTTTCGGCGCATCGATGTCAGGCCACACAATCAGCGGGTAGGGCTTGTAAGTAATATGCCCGCACACCACACCCAGATCACAGCGCTGTGTGAAGCCGTAATCATGGCAATCCAGCGCAAAAGTCCAGTCGCAGGATGTTTTGTCGGGAGCATCAGCCGACAATCTAAATGGGACGTGCTCCAGCACGGTGCGCTTGATCAATGTGCAGCCAAGCCCGACGCCTGCCACGTCAATGACACTCCCCCACTTTGCCCGCGCTCTAATTGCATCTTCGCTGATCGATCGCCCGCTTGTTTCTTCCATCGTTTCGTAGGCGCTCCAAGCGTGTTTGGTGTGTCGAAACACGTACAAACCATAGGCTACATCACTCTTGCACGCTGCCAGCCGCGTCAACGTGTCGGGCGGGATGATCATGTCTGACTCAACGCACAACAGCGCGTCGTAATCACCCGCCAGCACCAGCGCCCGCGCCTTGTTGTACTGGTGCGTGATGTTAAGGTAGGGCCTGTCAAACGGGTTATCGTTCGCTGTCAGCCAGCGATCGATCGGATCGCCCCATTGAACCTTTAGAATACTTTCGGCGCACCGTCGCCACAGGCGCGGCGGGTTCGGGTTCAACGGGCAGAATAGCAATATCTTCATCGATCTTCTTCTCCGCTTCTTTGACGGTGACTAGCCAATCCAGCGGGAAGCCCGCTGCCTTGCGCGTCTCATAGATCACGCGATCGGTCTCATAGTTTGCCGCCGCGTGTTGATAAGTGCGATCGTTAGACGACTTGCCAAAGGTGTAGTTGAGATGCTCTACCAACGCCCGCCGCGCCCAGCGGTACACGCCCATCGCCCGCGCGCGGTCGGTCACTTCCCGGTCTGCCCACCAACTCTTATACATCGGCGGATACATCACGCCGCCCAACTCGTTCTCAATGAAAGCCCGATCGGCCAGCCAGTGCGCGGCGTAGACCTCGCCGTCGCTCGATAGATCATTCAGCCCAATCAAGCCGTGATTACCCAGATGATTCATTTCGCGGATCGCGTGGCCTAGCCAATCCTGTTGCGGCATGAGATCATCGGCCCATAGCGCTATAAAGTCGCCTGTAGCGAGTTTTAGCAGTTTATTCCACGCATACACCGCGCCGAGTTCGTATTCCGCGGGCGTCCGCACGTCGAGCACAACCGGCAGATCGCGTACCGCGTTTCTGCTGTCGTTGTCATCAGCCACGATGCTCACGCAAATTTCAAGCGGGCGGGACGTGCTGCTATAGGCCGTATCTAATGCGCTCCGCAGTTGCCGCCCGCGATAGGCGCTAGGCAGTAGCAGCGATGTTTTCCGCATGTCCATTCGATACCCTCCCCACTTTCGATGCAATCATGTCCAGATGTGCGATGGTGTGCTGTCGCGAGCAGTGATGTACCGCCGCGATGAAATAGAAATCCGCGCTGTAATCGTCAATGAAATCCTTGACGTGTTCAAGCCATACCTCACGCCGCACTGCAAAACAACTGCACGCAATCCAGCCGCGCCGCAGGCCCTCGGAAAAATCCGGCATGATCGTTCCTGATACATCCATCTGCACATAGATCACGTCCGGGCTGTCGTGTTCTAACGCGCATTGCTTAAGCGCCTCGATAAAGCAATCGTTGATCAGATAGTCATCGTCATCCAAGATAAAAACGTATTGCCCGCGCGGCGCTACGTGGTGCAAGTTGAGATATGACCAGCCAACGCCGCGCCCGACCGGATCGTGAATGATGATCTGTTCCACGTCGGGATCGGTCTGGTGCGCCACACTCTGCACGCAGCGCACCAGACTTTGAGGCCGTCGGAACGATCGGGTCAGGATCGTCAGGAATGGCATAGGCTACAGCGCCACGATCTCATCAACGCTAGAGATATCGTAATCGCTCGCCGGGCCGTAAGTGGGATACATCCCCAACGCCAACATACCCGCGTCACTCGTCGCCGTGCCCACCGTCAGCGTACCGCGAATGTAGCGATAGCCCTCGGTTAGGTCGGCTTGCTTGACCACGACCACCGCTTGCTTGTCGCTGTCAGTGCCCGCCTCGGTCAACTGCGTGATCGCCGCGCCGGTGATCACCGCCGGGGACGCCATGTTAGAGGCGGTACTTTGATACACTTGAAAATCAACCGTCGCGCTTGTTCCCAACGCGCCCGCCATGACGACAAACATCACCTGCTCAAACTTGCTCATATCGATGATGTCATCGGTAATGTCGGCGGTCGTATACGCATCGGGATCGGTGCACGCTACCACTGCCACTGCCTGATCTGCTCGAATCATGATATCACCTCGTATAGTTTTTTAGGTTGCATCACGGACTAATCGTCGTGGTAGCAGAACGCCGACACGGTGTAACTGCCTTGCGGATCGGCCAGCGTGATCACGTTCTTGAGCCACGGCTGCCCGTCGAAGCGGCTGGTGAATCGCCATGTCCCCTTATCGCTGGTGAAGGCGGCGTGTTCCGAGAAGGCGATACTCAATTCTTCTTTCTCGAACAGGCAGTAGCCCTTCAAGTCGGCCAACAGCACATCGTCATAGTCATCCTGCGGCATGTGCTCAGATTCAAACAGCGGATAGCCTAACAGCATATCACCAAGATTTTGCTGTAGGTTCGCTTGCCACACGCCGCCGCTGCCCGCCGACACCTCGAACTTGCCGATGTCAGGCCACACGCCAGGGTGCATGATCCAGCACGGTTCGCCGCCCACTTTCTTGAAACGCGCGCGCATCGCCAAGGCATCGGTATAAGCAAAAGCGTTATCCGTCGCAGTCGTCACTGCGATCGCACAAGCCGCATTGAGAATGCCTAACGGCTCGCCCGCGCCAGTTCCGCGCAAGATGTGGCGCTCCTTCTTCGACGCGATCGCCACAGCGAACAAGCGCCGCAGCAATACATCGATCGCTTGCGGGCTATCCGCGATCAATTCGTTTGAGACTTCGACGTAGCCGCCTTCTTTGTGAATCGTCCATTCCAACTCCACAAACTGCGGCTGCGTCTCTGCCAGTGCCGCGCCTTCGGCCTTCGGAGTAGACACGACACGCCCCGCCAGCGCCGTGTTACCGCTGCCCGCCGTGGGGGCGAAAAATTGATCGAGCGCCGGCCATGTCCCGTGATCCGACTTAACCGGGATGCGCGTACAGCGTCCGATGATGGGCGACATCTCGGCTTCGATTTCGAGCAGGGGCGTCAGGTATTCAGTCGGCACAAGATAGCCGCCCGCCGTGCCGCTGCCCTCGCTCATGTCCTTCGCCGCGTTGTACACCATCCGCAAGCGGCGATCATCTTTCCGCATGATCGCCAGCAGAAAATCGGGGAAAGACTTATTACCCCGGTCTTTCGTACCGCCGTCAACGGTGATGTAACCGCTGTTACGCAGCGCCGGTTCATTCTCGAACCGCTTCAACGTCGCAGTAAGATCGCTCATGCGGTTGTTGAGTTGTGCGGTCTGCATCCCTTTCAAATCCTCAATCTGCGCTTTCAGATCATCGATGTGATCAAGCGTAGCCTGCGCGGCGACGGTATCGCCCTCGCGGAACGCGCCTTCGACTTCGGCGCTCTTGGCGATGATCTGCTTTTTTAGCGCCTCGATTTTCTCCAAATAGTCTTCCATGTTTTGCCTCACTGAGTTTGATAGTTTTTAATCATGCGCTGTGTCTCTTTCCAGCGCCGCTTCAAGGATTCAACTTCCTGATCAGTGAGTTGGGCGACTGTCGCCACAGTGGGCGCGGGTTCGCTTCGTTTCTCGGCTGTTAGGATCATGGTCAATTGCTCAAGCGCCTCTTTCAGCGCAGCCGGATCAACGCGCTCAAGTGCGGCAAGGTCGATACCTTGTGCGGCTTTGATGGTTGATAGCAGTTCATGCAATACAATCGCGGGGGATTTCTTCGCGGCCATTGAGGCTTCATTCATGCCCCAGTTAACATCCGAGGTGTCCCACAAACGCACCTCACGGAGGTTACGCACCACCGGCTCGCCCTTCGTCGCATCCCCATCGAAGTTGTACTTCACGGGATCGTAGCCAAACGACATTTCAGACACAGCCCCGCTGATAATGCCCTTTAGTACTTCATCGCCGCGTGGTGTTTCGAGGTATTCACGCTTGACGAGCAGGCCGCCCGTCGCCTCTGGGAATCGTGCGCGCAATTCGGCGGGCAGTTCATCCTTGCCGACTTCTTTCAGTTCACGCACCGCCGCGATTGGCGGCTGTGTCATGTCGTGCTGCCACAAATGGCGCACTCGTTCGGCCCGTTCCTTGATCGTCTTTTTGAACGCGCCCGCCCAGGTGCGATCGCCGCCGCTGTCCACGTTGCCAAACACTGCCGCGAAACCAGACACGGTGCGACCGTCCACCTGCTTGATCTGTTGCACAAATGACTTGTATTCCATCGGCAGGCGTTTCCCCTTGTCCTTGTCCTTGTCGCGCCACATCGTCATACACACGGCGACGGCTTGATCTTGATCATCACCTTCGTCAAGCCGCATCGGTACGCAAGCGGACATCCAGTCTTGTTCGTTGTCGAAATCACTTATATTTGGCATTGTCACCTCACGACAAAAAAGCGGCGCGTCAAGATATGCTCTTGAACGCGCCGCCCGTGGCTTTGCGTGTGCTACGTCTGAAGCCGCGCCGCTTGCGCTTTGCGTGCCTGTTTATCTATATTCCGGGGAGCGTCAGGTCGCTCGTGTACTACGTCATCATTCGTTCCGCTATTCTTGTGGTGCAAGTGCGCTGACGAACTATCCGCCTCTACGCCCTCACTGACCCCCCGTTATTTAATTATACACCCTAAGTCAAGTGCTATCCCAACCTAAGCAATCGACCGATAGCCGCCCACAATTTTAATCTAAAGCGATAATGCCACGTGGAACAACGTGCATTAGATCGGTGTAGAGCCGCAATAGTTTCATCGCTGATGATATATCCACCTTCATTCATGATCACACCTCAAACGCGATGATGCTCCCGACTTCCAACGTTTCAGAATTTACCAGCACCCACGGAGTTGTATCACCTCGTTTACTCTGATTGCCGATAGTCTCAATCTTGTGGAGGAATGACGCTTTACGCTTCGTCGTGACGAGTGTGACAGATTCGTCACGACTAACGGAGAATGGCCTTGTCGCTGTGGCGATGGTGTAGGGGGCGCGTTGTTCGCTCATGACGCTTTTGCCTCCGTGTCATGGTAGCACTCTGCCGCCTCAACATACGCCTGGCACGTCTCGCACCACAGCCGCACGCCATCGATCTTGATAACCAGCCTCTTGCAAGCCTTATGCTTGATCAGGATAGGCGGTTGCTCCATCTTGTTCGAGTAAGTCGGCGTTTCTTCCTTCATGACACCACCGCCTTTCCGCTTTTACTTACTGCCTCAATGATTAGATTGGTACATAGTGCAGTCTGGATTAACATCAACTTATCTCCATACTCATACCCGCGAGGAGAATGAAACGCCCTACCGGCATATGTCGAATAACATACATTGCACAACCAACCTGACTCAACCTGAACCCCGCGTTCCTCGGAAAAAATCAATTCAGTTGTTGCATGTCCACATGATTCACATTCTTCTGGCATTTCATTGGCGCTCACGACACCACCACCTTCCCGTTATCGTCCCTAAAATCATGGTGGCAATTTTCCCACCTGCCGCATTCGTAGTTAGGATTGCCGTTTCGTTCAAGCAACCCCCGCTTAGCCCACCAATCGCGCCGATGCCGCTGGCCTTTGTAGCGTTGGCAATCCTCGCACGACTCGAAGCCGTCATCACCGTCGAACGTCAGCGGGATATTGCCAAGCGCTGCCAAGCGCCCCGCTTCCCCGAAGTTTTGTAATGACGCGGCCCACTGTTCGACTCTCATCAGGATCGCCGCTTGTGCTTCTTTGTCTCTCTTAGCCGCCGCCGCATCTTTGGCAAACTGATTGACAAATTCAAATTGGCCTGCTATCCAATCGTCTATCGCTTCGTCATAGTTGGCGCGGTCATCCGGCTCTAGTTCTTGCGGATCAATCCCCCCCTCGCGGTATCCATCGCGGTATACATCTCGCGCAGCATTTTTCAACAAGGCTTTATGCTGTTGACGCATCGATACCGCGTCACCATTTTTGAAAGTGGCCTTAACAATTGATGTCAGACGGTTAAAGTAGCCCGTCACAATCTGCCCGATCGTTTTCGCCTCAACGATGCGATACCGCGCCGCCAGATAATCAGCGGCCCGGCTCAACGTCTCTGCAACGGTCTGCTGTGCGTTATTCATGCGACCCATTACCTAACGACTTCTCCAACATCAGCCGCGAGGCCGTCATCTCGTCAATGATTGCCTTTACGGTCGCCGCATCGGATGCCACTGCATCGGCAGGCTTTATAGGATTTTTCACCGTATCGTTTACCATCTGCTGCGCCTTGTCGCGTTGAATACCAACCGCGACTAACAATTCAACCGCAACGTCCGGCGCGATTTCTCCAAGCGCAAGTTGATTGATGACATTAAGCGCCGCTGTGATCTGCGCTCCGTTAAGCGATAGATCGTTAATGGTCTCTGTCCCGTTCGTGCCTGCTGTCGTTGTACTATCCTGCGGCGTTTGCGGCTGTGCTTGTGTCGTATCGGCAACAGACAGCATCTCAGGCGTCATCTCTTCCCGTTGCGCCGCGTCCATCTCTTCAAAGTCTAGCATCTCGCGGCCCTCATCAACCGTCAGCACTGGTTTGCCCGTCAGCGTCACGACGCCATCCGCTTGGGCGAGTTGGATGGTCTGCATGATTTCATGAAGTGCAAAATCAAACACGAAGCGCAAGCCGAGCGGATCGAAGAATTGCTCATTCGCAGCCGACTGAATCAAGTCGCACTCAGGGAAAATAGTATTGACGTAGAAGCCGATCATCTCACTCGAAGCCGTCGCGTAGTTTGCGCTTGTCGAATCCAGCACCGTAGGCGGCACACCCAACGCCACTGCTACATCGTCACGCGCCGAAGCCGTGATCTCTGGTGTGATGCTATCCTTTAGCGTGTGACCCACTGTTTCGACTTTCACGCCCTCATAGACACCCAGGACGCTAAACATTTTCTTGAGGCCCGTCGCCATGCGCTTAAAGAAATTCTCGATCTTGTCTACATCGGCCTTCTGCGTCGAAAGCGGAACTGTCACCAACGACACCGGCACAAATCCTCCTGAGTAAAAGCGGGCTGGCGCAGCATTGGCCGCATACAGCAGGCCCGCCGCCTCTAACGCCACTTGCGCGGGAGAGACATCAGGATCGATTTCGCTGTCGTCATTTTCAAGGACAAAGCGAACGATCTGATCCTTTGGATACTTTCGCGTACCGCTTGACCATGAGATTTCATAGCCGACGATGCCCGCTTCGGGGTCGGTCATTACTCGCACCGATCGGGCCGGGATGTAGCGGGGCGTGGGCTTCTTCCCGATTAGATTTTTCTCGATCAGCCAATATGCTACGCCGCGTTTGACAAGTGACTTCTCAACCAGCGCCAGTAGCGTCGTTAGTTTCGTCGTCAGATATTTGTACTCTTCCGCTTCGCTCACATCCTTACCGCCATCCGTTTCGATATAGTACGGCATGTGAGACACCGAATCGGCGCGCAAGTTGATCCCGCGATTCAACCACGGCACGCAGCGGTATGCCTTGTCCAAGTTGATCAACGTCTCGCTCGTGCCGTCATGCGGCCCGGTGATGAACTCCGTCATGGCATTCAGCGGGATACTGCCGCTGTAGCCGGTCTTGCTTTCGCCGAACGCGCTGATCACGTTGATCTCGTATTTTGCTGTGCTACTCATCGTCACCCCCAAATAAGACCATGGGCCGCGCTGTCGAGATTGCCATATTGCACAGCGCCAAACTGATCACGGTATCATCGTGCATTCCGGCTGGTGCGCTAAACCGCGTGCGTCCACTGTTGCTGATGATCTCGTAGGCGCGTAGTTCGTCGCCATACTCACGCGGAACTTTGAAGGCGTCTTGCACGAATGATAGATTGAGCGCTTCGATCAATGGCGGCTTGGTCGTAGCTGTGGTCTGAAAGCCAGTGACGGGCAGGCTGTCGTATTGCAACTCTTCCAAGTTCGGCTCGCCAATACTATTAGACTCTACCAGCCAATGAGACACGCGCCACTTGCGATGATAACCCATCAGTCTATCGCGCTGTAGCCGGTAATCGATCTGATTGAACCGCGCCCAATCAACGACGCGCCTACAGTCACGACACCCAATCGTGATCACGGTGAAATCATTTGACTTCGCCCAATCAACGCCGCCCACCAGCGCATGACCGGCGTGCTGTTCTGGCGCGTCAGGCGCATCGAGCACAGCACATTGATCAACATTCTGAAAGTACGATCCGTCCGTGATGAACTCAGCCTCAATCTCTTGCTTGAACACCCGCTCTGGCAACATCGCCCGCATTTCGTCTATCTCTTGTGTGGCGATGTGCGGATTGTCTTTTGTGCGATAGTGGAATGTCGCCCAATCGCCCTGCGTCTCTGCCTGCTGACAAAGCATGTAGAAATAGTTGATACCCTTCGGCGTTGACGCGAAGAAGGCGCTGCCCAGGTAGTCGGCCAATGTCGGCCTGATCACCATCTCCCATGATTCTTGTAGCCTCTGAATCATGGCTGCTTCGTTGATGCAGACCAACGCATACTTGCGCCCGCGTGCCGCATCATGACTATCGAGCGACCACATATCGATCACGCTACCCGTGATAAGTTCGAGCCGATGCTCACTGTCGTTGGCGCGCACTGTCACCGGTGCGAGTGTGTGCCGCACCTGTCGCCAGTTATCTAGCAACATGCGATAAGTCGGCGCAAACCACGCGACGGGCTGAGACGAGTTGAGCGCTTGATTGATCAGGATGTCTTGCAAGAGTATATCCTTGCCGAAACGTCGCCCGCAGCGGATCGCGTTGAACCGCTTAGCCTGTTGCTTGATCGCTCGTTGCGCTGGCGTCAAGCGTGGCAGTTGTAGCCGCGTCGATGTACTCGATAACGATGCGATGATTCACCTCGCCGCTTTGCTCGATCTTCTGCGGCGCGTCCGTGCCGATCAACTTCATCTTTAGCGCAATCGCACGCAACACGATCAGCATGTCGCCATCAGACCAGCCGCGCCGTTCTACCTGATCGAGCGCCGCCAGTTGCGCCGCCATGTGCTCACCGATCGCTGCCTCGGCATTCTTGCGCCACTCATTCTTAAGCGCCTTTAGGTCGCTGTTGACCGTCGCCAGCGAAAATGCCGCGCCGTCATCTCCCACGATCGGCGGCTCGTATTTGGGCAGGCCCTTGACTATCTCACGTTGAGATAGGCCCTTGAGACGCATCGCGCCCACGGCCTCGCGGCGCCTAACGATCAGGTCTTTGTTGGATGTGTTCAGGGTCATGACGTTCAAATGCCTTCATAGAGCGGAGCGGTCGGACTTGCGCCGCCAGTTTGCGAGTTGGTACTCGCCGCGTTATCTATTTCGCCTGCTCCGCGTGGTACTCGTTTCGGGTAGGGCTTGCGTAACGGCTCGATCTGCGCTCGCATGGCGGGATCGAGTGGTAGCAAGTATCTGTATTTTACTGGACTCATAACCTTAATAGCACCATCAGGGACGCGCCTGCGCGTCCCTCCGAAGTTACGCCCCGTATAACTTCTACGCTGTAGAAGTTTTCCGTTAAGCATGAAGTCAAACTTCTCACTCGTTGTTCCTGTGTAAATCCAGCCCGCCGCTTGATATATGCCGCCATGATGATTCTCGCGTGTATCTGCAAACGATACCAGCAGCCTCACGCCAGGGCTTTGCTTTTCTAGCATCTTACAAGCAATCGAGACAATGCGTGACACAGGCGACACATGATCAGTCAAAGCCACACGTACTAATTCAACACATTCGATCATGCTCAATCCGAACATCTTGGACAGGTTCGGATTAGCGCCCCACGAAAATATAACAGCGCCAATAAACTCGCCAGACTCCCACACACCGACACTGACCTTTTTTGCTACTGGCATTGTCTTGCTATAATGCCAATGCTCCACGGCCCACTTAGCCGCCTGATACGAGCACCAATCAAGCCGCAAATCTGCCTTATTCATTGCGGTGCGAATTCCCCGCCGCATAGCGGGCAGGTGATAGGCGACTTCTGATCAAGCCTGCCCTGTTCGTCAACCGACACGGGCGAAAAGTCAGGCGGCGTCTCGCCTACCATCGCCGCCATGCTCAAATTATCTTGCCTGATCAGCCTCATCACCGCGTCATCTTCCGCCGCGATCATGGCGAGGATTTCACCATCGGGATCGTAGTCCATGTGCGCTATAACATTCGCGGCCACGCCTAGCCGCTTCGCTCGCGGGTCGTCGGTGTTCGGAATGTCGGTGCGCTTGACGATAATCGGGCGCGTGCCGTCCGACTCGATCACGATCGGATCGGCGTCAGGCATGATGTCGGCGGCAACTTCAAGCCGCAGCGACCCATCGAATGTTTCACCGTCATTCGCTACAGTCATCGCGCCGATCCAGCCGTCTTGCTGAATCGACTTTGGCAAAGCCGCCGCGCCGCGTTCGGTGTGCTTGTTCGCGTTGACGCGCTGCGGGCGATAGTTGCTTAGTTTGCTTGTCATCCTATCTCCTCAGCCACGCGCTGATCTTGTGCATCTCTGCTACCGTCTTGTCCATCGGTATCTCTGGCGCGTCCAGATACGGGATCACATCCGTGCTGATGATATCCGTCTCTTTCATCTGCGCCGTCATCGCCGCAGCGTCCGGCGCTTCATCGCTACGCCCGCCGCCGAACGCGCAGCCGACCGTGTGCTCGATACGGGCAGGCGGATTAAGCAATTGCTCGAACAATTCAGATTCGGGAAATGTCGTCATTCTCCACCTATCGCCAGCGCGATAAAGACGAGCAACAACGAAATCAAGAAGCCCGCAATACTGACACGCATAGACATCTCTTCCTCTTCCTGCTGAATGCGTGACGGTTTCACTTGCCAACCTCCACCGGAATTTCTGAAATCACCCCAGCGCGCACCCACGACTCGCGCCGCGCATTGAACGCCGGATCACTAGCCGACACGACGAAAGCAAACGCGCCAAGCACGCCCGCATCAAGCGAGGCGTAGTATTGCTTATACTGCCTGCCCTTCTCAACATCGCTATCGATCGCCACGTTGTTTGAAAACTCCGTGATGATGACGGGCTTGCCGTAGCCAAGCACGCGCCGATACCAGCGCCCGTGCTCGTTGCCGTCCATCTGCGCGGCAGTTGTCCAGTAACTATGCGCGCCAATCCAATCGACAAGGCCAGCGGCAATAGACGCCTTGAGAACCGGAAAGAAATCAACCACGTTAGGCTGTGGAGATAAGCCAGGCCAGCCGATCAACAACGTCGGAAAGTTGACGCGGATCAAACGGGCAACCGCTTCATACCAGCCGCCGAATACTTCCGCCGTCGCCCATGCTGTCATGAAGCCCTCGTCAATCAAGTTAGGCTCGTTGTGTACTTCGACGTAACGCCCGCCCACCCGCGCAAATTCTGCCAGCCAAGCGCGCTGTTCATCAAAGAATAGCGCCGCATTTTTTAGCGATAGATTATCACCCGCAGCAAATAGACGCAGCACAATATGATCTGGCGTTAGTCCGCCGCCGATCAGCATTTGCATTTCATCGAATCCGGTGTTGGTCATGATCTTAGCGGCGTTCAAATCGGCCAACGGGATGCAGGCTAAATCAAGATCGGTGCTGTGCCCATCAGCGCGCATGTGCAGGCCACGCCAAGCCGTTGATACCACTGGCGGTTCAACGACACGCAGCACCGACTCAGGATCGAGCACACCGCCCGGCCACAGCGCGGAACAATCGGAACACAGAACGTATCCCTTCAACCCCTTGACCGCATCGTATACGCCGAAATGCAAATGAATCGCCGCCGTACCCGTGCGACCACTCACACCGATCTGTTGCCCACGCACAACAGTTTGCCCGACGCTAACCATGACGCTGGATAGATGAGCGTATAGCGTGCGATACCGATACGCTTCATCGCCCCACGGATGACGGATCACCACGTGCAATCCGTAGGACGTGCCGAGATGCGTGTTGATGTACTCGATTATCCCATCTTGCGCCGCGAGGATCGGCGCGTTGACGCCAATCAAATTCTGATAGGCGTCGAAGTCAGTCCCCTCGTGTTTCAAATTGGCGTAGGTTCGCGGCGCGTTAAAGTGATCCGTGACGCGCATAGACTCACTACCGCCGACAGGATACGCACACCAAAACGGCTCAGGCGCCGGCGCCGGCGTAGGAATAGGGGGCACAGCCCGGCGCGGATCGCCGGCTACTCTTGTCCAGGCCGTCGCATCAGCGCGATACCAATCCCCCGCGTGATTCGTGCAGTAAACTTGGTGGTCGTGATAGACAATCGCCTCAGCCTGCCCGCCCGCGAATTGTTTCTCGTCACACATGACGCGATAGCCTGCGTCTTTATTGTACGGCAGATCGAGATACCAGATCGAGCCGTTGCTATCCTCGATCTGCATGGCGTAAGCGGTAAACTCCCCACTATACGACTCGCTGTCAGTTGATTCAGGCGTGGGAGAAACCGTTGCGATGTACTCACCCAATTGCGGGAGCGCCGAAGCGAAGTTACTCCCCTGCCAACCGCTGCCGCCCAACGTCCACAGCGCGCACGGGATGTCATGCTCCCTGTAGATCGGGTCTTGCGTCTTTACTATCGCCATGAAGTCATTGACATTTGTAAACGTCTCTGTTCCATACTCCGTGACGACGATCGGTATTGAAGCATTGATGATTTCTAGGTAATTCTGTAGCGACCTGAATCTCCCAATCGTTCCACCATCTGATCGGTATTCGTGCAATCCCAATAGCACATCAAAGCCGCCATCCCGCGCAAACTTGCAGGCCCGCGCAATCTCGGCATACGCTGCGTCATTGTCCTCATAGGGATAGGGCGGCGTCCCGCTGGCGCAGTTGAACATACACAGGCCAACGCCCGCCACATACAAACGCGGCATGAGCGCGATGTAGAAATCGGCTTGCTGCTGATATGCCCCGCTGCGCTCGTTGAAGTATTCCCAATATTTAATGCCGGGATTACGGCGCGCCGCTTCTCCGATGCGGACAACTGCGAGATCGACATCATACCCGGCGTCATCCCAATCTGTCATCGCGCCGATCGTGAGCACGTCCGGCCATAACGCCAACGGCTCGTCAATCGCACCGAAGTTGTCGCGGACTTTTACAACGGATAGACGACGGCCCGCCTCGTTGATACGATTCAGGAACGCGGCGTAATCTCCCCGCTCTGCACCGACGCAGTGAATCCCCGCCATACTGATGACTTGATTCATATCATTTGCCAAAGTACGATACTCACCTTCACCCTTCCCACTTCATCGATCGATTACGGCTATCACTTTCATCGACCATACGCTTACGCAACGTTTCGTTCGCATCAGTCAGCCCCTTGATCACACCGTTGAGAAATAAGATTTGCGCGTTCGCGGCGGCCAGGCGGATGTCCAGTTGCTCGATCGCCGCGTTAAGATTCGAGACCGTCACGCGCAATGAGGTAAACGACACGCACTGCGCCACGTCGATAGCGTAGACTATCCCATCGTCGGTGTGGCCTATCAACCGATGCCGCTGTATACCGCCGTCGTCTCCCGTCATTCGTTAGCATATTCTCATTTGATTTCTAGCGGCCCAAGCGGGCCTGACTTGTACTCGAAGCGCGTCATCTGCGCGAATAACTCGAAATCAATTTCTGGCTTGTGTCCTGTCTCTTGTTCAAACTCTCTAAACATCTGGTTGAACAAGAGTGAAATTTTAGCCGAATCATTTCTATACGAGAGAAGCCACTCCCCGATCCGCACAATGTCTTCGCGGGCTTGCTCTTGCGCTTTTTTGATCGCGGCCATTTGCCCGGCGCGAGCATTGATCAACGCCACACACACACCACCAAGCAAGAAGAAGATACCCGAAGCAATGGCCGTTAATAAGCCTTCGCTCATGGCGCAGCACGCAGCGCAAAATTGATCGATACAAAAATGATAGCGATGACAAACGCATAGACGGCGGAAAAAACTACCATGCGGCCAGTCAAGTTGTCCTTGAACGATACCAAAGTTTTGATCTCTTTCTTAGATTCTTCCAAGTCACGGACGTAAGTTTCGCGCGGAACATAGTTTATTTGCATTGATTTAAGTTGTTCTGCCTCGTGATTGAGAGCAGCCAAGCGCCGTTCATATTCTTTAGCCTGCAATTCCAGCGCGGTTTTTATCGCGTCGAATTTCTCGTCGTATCTCAGTCCGCGCTCATCAAGCAACGCCTCGAACGCATCGAAGCGCATCGAGACGAACATTTGGAGATCGAACTGTGGTACATCGGATTGTGTTGCCACATGCTAAACCTTTGCCCGCGCCGCTTACATCCCTGCCCCATAACAGGGACACACGATCTGTAATCGCAAACGGCGCGGACATACAGGAGGAACCGCCCCGTGGACGGTCAACAAAACAAGCGGCCCCTACTTGGCCGCTTGTTTATGAGGACTCAATCGGTACGCCGCCTGATTCGCCACTGCCGCCGCAATGAACGTATTGATCAACGCCATGACGCCGGCCTGCGTGCATTCCACCGCCTGAATCAAATTTGCGCACGACAACGCCAGCGCGCCCACCGCCACAACGGCCAGCAAGCCGAGCATGATCAGCGACTTTTGTACAGCGGTCAGCACGCTGTATCTATCGCTCAAGCCCGGCACGTATGAAAACGCCAGAGACAATAACACCCCTGCCACTGCTCCGAGTTGTTCGACGGTCATGTTTGCACACTCCAACTTATCAGATGCTTACAGTATGCGCTTAATTCGACTAAATGTCAACTATTAACACGCCGCTTACGATTCACAATCAAACTTACGCCAAGCACCAGCGCCGCGCCAGCCCAAACCGAGCGCAAACCCACTAGAACAAGACTAGAACACAGACTTAAAACTTTTGATTCGACGCGAAACTTGTAGGAAAAACGCTTGACATGGCGGCGGAATAGTTATATAATCCCTATATAAGACGGCAGAGAGACGCAGCAAAAAAAATCACACGGAGGAATTGAGATGAAAAAAGTAACGATTGACGCCAATGCCGAGCAGGAAGCGAAAGCCATTTGCATCAACGATTGCGGATTCACGCCCGACGCGATCCGCGAGGTAGACAGCGGCGATGAAGACACACGCGCTTGGATGTGCTTTGAGAGCGCCGCAGATGCGGAACTCTGGGACAACCAGAAGTAGACAACACCCCACACCCCGCGCAGCGCACCACTTAGGCCCCCGGCAACGGCTGCGCGGGGTAACGCAGACACAGGAGATCGGACATGTTTGTCATCACGCTTATGGACGGGACGAAGATAATGGCGAGCACCATTACCGCCCTGCTGACGGGCATCAGCTACACAGCTGATCTGTTTAGCGGTGAGCGCTGGATAGGCGCAAGCAACATCAAGACTATCAAGTATAAACGGAGGGATTGAAATGGATAAGTGCGGATTTTGCCATACTTCTTACGAACCCCGCCCGCTAGACGGGTGGGATTGGGATAATCCGGTGCAGGACGCCACGCCGTCGGTTGTAATTGACGGAGTGTGCTCGTACTGCGCGGTTTTTCACCGCGCAGAGGTTCTGGCGGCAGGATACCGCCAGAAAGAGGAGGAATAATGGACTTAAACGTGAAAGCCCTGCCAAACGAATCGCCGGAAGATTCGCTGGCCTACATGCTGGCCTACATCGCCGCGGACGAACAGCGGCGTACCGGGGAGCGCGTGACGGTAAGCGCAATGGTGCGACGCATGGTGCGAAATGAGTATCAGCGGCGCATGAAGCGCAACGCGGCCCAGGCCGCAAAGGACGGGACGAAATGACCTGCTCACACGACGCGACCTATCGCATCGAAAACGAAGCCAACGGCGGGACGGGCTGTCCGCGCTGCCACGCCAAGCACACGCCCATGACCCGCACCGGCTGGAGCACCGACGCCGAGCGCGCAGAGGTTATGGCCGAAGCGCTTGAGAAGGCAAAGACGCTGGCAGAGTTGACTGTGAGGTGCTACAAATTGCACCTCGACAAAAGCGCGCTGTTGACCGCCGCAGACATTGCGGAGATGGAACAGCGCTGCAATGAGCAGGCCAGCGACGGCCCGCAGTATGAAGGGATGTGGAAATAGACTCATAGCGCCAGTCACGCACACGACCACGACACGAACAACTCACATGCACAGGCTAAAGGCCAACGCAAGGGAGAACCATGAAGGTCAAGATTGAAGCGTTTGAAACTTACCCCGCTGGTGTCTATCCGGCGACCGTTACCGAAATCACCGCAGATGATGACGGCAACTATGGAGCGCAATACCGCTTTAAGTTTCTGTTAGGCGGTGCGCTTGAAGGAAAGAAAATGACCGGCTGGTGCAAACAGTCCGGCAGCGTCAAGAGCAAATTCTTCGAGTGGTACACGGCCCTCACCGGCAAGACCCCGAAGCCCGGCGAAGAAGTGGATACCGACGAATTGATCAACAAGTCGGCGCAACTCGTGATCAAGATCAAGAAGGGCGATGACGGCACAGAGAAAAACGTGATCGACTCCCTACTCCCCACGCAAGCCGCGCCAGCTAAGCCCGCCGACATGACGACCGCGTTTTGGGCTTACGCCTATCAGCATGAGATCAGCAAGACTGACGCCGCCGCGTATCTGCACGAAACGAGCAACGACTTCGCCCGCGCCTTGCAGTTGATGCAGGCTCAGACCGAAGGCGCGTAGCATGATCGATGTCCGCTTCTACGACAACACGCACGACCGCATCGTCGAATGGGCGCGGCGGGAATTCTGCCAGCGTTACCCGCGCTATCTCAACAAGAATCACGCTCCGGACATGGCGCATATCAGCAAAGCGATCGAGGTGTGCGGATTCGTGGAAGTGACCGCGGCCAACATCGAACACGTCAAGACGGCGCTTGAGATTCACGCGCTGGCGAAGGCCGCCAAGCAAGTCTAGCACCAACCGCCGCGCCGGGTCAGCACGAACGGCGTGGCAAGGAGAAGAAACATGGAAATCACAGTAAACGACATGGGAGGCAGCATCACGATCGATCGTGCTACATGGGATGAAATGGACTGCAATACGAAAGCCGATCTGATTTCCCGCGCCGAAGCCGCCGAGGGCCGCGTCAAGGAACTGGAAGAAAAACTTGCAGAGTACACCAGACTTTTGCAAGATGTCGAAACCGGTGTGGTAATTATTGAGTACCCAGAGGGCGGATAATGACCAACGTCACACCGCGAATCGCAATCAAGCAGACGCCGCAACTCAGCAGCACTCAGCGGCGCATCCTCGACATCGCGGCGCAGGCCGAAGCCGAGGGTGTAGATTCAGCGCGCAGGCTGCAAGAGATCATGGCAGAAAAGGACAGCCCCATGCGCTATGCCGAATGTATTGCGCTCATCGCGCGCGCCCGCCGCGCCGAACTCGTGGCGAAGGTGATACCATGACACCGGAACTGATCGCGGAATGCCGCGACTACCTGGACATGCTGCGCGATAGCGACCCGCGCAACCTAAATCGCCGTGCGCTGGCCCGCCTGCTCTTCGACGTGAAGGCGCTGACGCAAGCCGAGGCGGAAAGCGTCGTGGATACGTGGGCGAAAGAGAACGGGGTGGAATTGAAATGAATACCAATAAAGCGCAAACAAACTTTAAGCGTCAGTATCGCATGTGGAAGAAATCAAGAAGCGAAAGCGTTAAGCGAGACTGGCGCGAAGATATGTATGATCAAAGGTACGCTGCCGGACTCGAACGCCGCATCGCAGCGCAACAGCGCACCATCGAAAGCCTTGAATTCTCGCTTGAAGTTGCGCGCGCGCTGATTTGGTCATGACGCTCGAACAAGCCGCCCTGCTGCGCGACGTGGTGACCGTGACGACCGTTGTCAGGCTGGCCGACAATAGTACCGCGCCGATTACCATCACGCGCGGCGCGGCAGAGCACTCATGGGGAGTTGTGCCGCAGGATTATCACGGAGCACGCTGCAAGGTGTGCGACATGCCGCTATTCAAGTGCGGCCTGTGCGAGTACCACTTCGGAAAAGCACGGTCGCAAGAAAGGAAAGGATAAGGACATGGACGAATACTACGCACAAATAACACGCGAAGTATTGAGTGAAGCGCGCGGCAAATTTATCTTAGTACAAGATTATTTGCTTCGCGCCAATGCGCCCGAACCGTATCAGCGACAGGCGCGGCACTTAGTGAAGCAATGCGAATCGCTGCAAGAACGCATCCTGCTCAATACGGATGTCCCGGAATAGTTGACAGCCGCGCCGAAAATGTGCTATACTAAGCGTGCGGCGAGAGCGCCGCTAGGCGACTGGCACTCGCTGATGTTGTAAAAGGTCTGTGGCGAACGAATCCGTTTTTTGTTCAGGTGGTTGAGGGTTAGGCATAGCGCCATCTATGCCAAAGCCCACAGACCACCCTCACCACCTGAACAAAGGGCGGATTTTTTGTTGCCATGACACCAGACCACGACCTATCAACCTACACCTGCATGAGATCAACCGCGCTATGGTTTGCACGGCTTGACCCTGCCCCGTGTTCCGTGACGACCAACTCAGCGACTTACACATTCAAGCAAGGAGAAGTACATCTATGGTCAACTTTTTGGCTAGAGCAATTGCGCGACTACTGGCCCAGACTTCTACTTGCCCGCGCTGTGGAAGCGTGTCCGCATGGGATGACGAGCGCCGCGCCTACGTTTGCGGGCAATGTGGATTTAGCACTCGCAGTTAAGTGCATCTGTCCGGTCTGTACGGAAAAAGAAATTGAGATATTGAAACGACAAGGAGATTGCAATGCGAATCATTTTTGAGATTAGATGGTTTTTGTTCGGCTGGTACTATCGTCGGCATACACCGCCGATCACGCAGCATGAGATCGATTGCGAGATACAGTGCTTCAAAAACTGGCTTGAATGGGCGACGCCAGAAGAACTTGAATCGATGGAGCGCAGCGCCGCCATCTATGACGAACGGCAAAAGAGACTAGCCGAGAAAGCGAATCCAGCATGATCGCACAGCCGCTCATCAAACCTATTGAGACGCAGTACAAAGGCTATCGCTTCCGGTCTCGTCTTGAGGCGCGATGGGCGGTATTCTTTGAAACACTCGGTATCAAGTGGGAGTATGAATCAGAAGGCTACACGCTTAAAGATGGGACAATGTATCTTCCTGATTTCTGGTTTCCAGATCATCAATGGCACGCTGAAGTTAAGCCGTCAGAGATACAGATAACAGATGCAGACAAGCACAAAATGGAATTGTTCGATTCGTATCCACCACACAACGGGCAAGGCCATTTGTTGTCAATGGGACTAATCATTTTGACTGGTATGCCTGAACTACCAGAACTGCACGACGACGAAAGGCGCGGCCCTGATTACTGGACAGGAAACACATGGTTTCTTTTACAGTGCGTAGGGATCAATTTCATAGAGGAATACAAGCGAGTTATTTCAGCAGTGGAAGCCGCACGCTCAGCGCGGTTTGAACACGGCGAAAGAGGTTAGGCATGCCTTCATACAGTTGGGTGAAACTCTATCACGAAGTGCTGCACGATCCGAAGATGGGTAGACTAACCGACAACCTGTGGCGGCGCGTAATAGAGATGATTCTACTAGCTGGCGAGAATGGCGGGACAGGCGACTTACCGCCCGTCATGGATATGGCGTGGACACTGCGCTTAAGCGTTGAAGAACTTGAAGCAAACTTACTACAACTAGAGAAGTTTGACATCGTAGCGCAGACCCCGACCGGCTGGAATGTCACGCATTACACTAAGAGGCAAGCCCCGATAGAATCCACCGAACGCGTAAAGTCATATCGCGAGCGCGTCAAGAAACATGACTACTACGAACCAGTAACAGAAGAAGCGCAAGACAGTAACGCAAGTGAAACGACTCGTTTCACAGATACAGATAAGAATAAGATACAGAGTAAGAATAAGACAAGAGAAGAACACTCCGCTAACGCGGCTTTGCCACGCGCCGTTCAAGCCTACATAGACGCCGGTGGTAAATTCAACACTGGAACGCTGGTAGACGGTACAACTAAGAAGGCGAACGCCTGCCGGGTTATTTCCGAGACCGTAACAGACGACGATGACAGCATCGCCTTTTGGAAGCGTGTTGTTGAGGCGTACTGTACGCAGTGGTCATCGAAGTCATATACCACCATGCTTTCAGAATACTACTCACAGGGGCGCGTACCTGGACAGCCAAAGAATGGAAATGGAAAGAACGGCAATGGGCAACACGCGCCGCAATCTAACGCACTGGCAGCACTTGAGCGCATGAAGGAACGAACCAATGGCGACGAATAACGAGATCACTCGCGTGCTAGGCACCCTGATGCTGGCGTATCCGTCATGGGGAGAATCGGCAGGGACAAAGATCGACGGAACGCTAGAAGTATATCGTCGGTCGCTGATTGACATTGACGGAAAACTACTTGAAGCCGCCGCGATGCAGCACATCGCCATGTCAAAGTGGTTTCCATCTGTATCTGAGTTGCGAGAATCGGCCTTGTCGATTATCACGCATGGCGACGAATCCGCAGAAGAAGCATGGGGCGAAGTCAAGAAGGCGATCCGAACTTACGGGTCATATCGTGAGCCGGTGCTAAACAATGCCAAGATCGCGCAAGCCGTCAAGATCATGGGCTGGATGAACCTTTGCATGAGCGAGAATGAAGTAGCAGATCGGGCGCACTTTTTCAAGATATACCAGTCATTGCAGAACCGGGAGCACTACGATCAAATTGCGTTGCCAGAAGTTAAGCAAGTCATCGAAAGATTAGCGAAGGAAAAGCAAAATGTCATCAGCGCCCCCGCCGAATCCTAAAGCCGAAGAAGCCCGCGCCGCGATGCACGAGTATGCTGGCTTGCCAGTGGTACACATTCCAGCGCAAGCCGTACAGCATATCACCCGTGATCCCCTCTCCGCGGCCCTGCTGGCCCAGGCCGCCCGCATCGAGCGCGGCGTGTGCTTCGGCATCAACGCCGACAACACGATCAGCGCCGCCATGCCGAGCGCGACCGGGCAGGCGATTGTAACGTGGCGGGGCAGGGATGCGGAGGACACAGCGGCGCAGGCCGCACAGGAGAATGGGGATGGGAAACGATAACCTAGGTAAAAAAGCGAAACTAAGACGAATAGTCGCATCATATGATACGGTGCTTTCAATCATCGATGATGATCGAGCATTGGGAGATCACGATTTCTATTCGCAGTCTGTCAGAGAATTAATTCAGGATACGCTTAAAGCAAGAATGTGCGCTGCAAATATTTTGCTTACGTACGGAGATGACACTGCGCATAAAAGCCAACCGACTCTAAATCTTTCTATTCAATTTAACAATGGCTAACAAGAAATCGATCGCCGAACGACGCCAGCAACTAGCCGATCGCGCCGCGTACCTCATGGAACACGTCACGATTGGGACGCACGTTGATCGCTGTTATAGAATGCGCAACATGCTGATCGCGGAATTCGGGATTACCACATCATATGCACAGAGGCTCACACAGGCTGCCGAAAGGAAAACGAAATGAGCGAACTGGATTTTTCGATGGAGTTATTGAATAACGTTATCGATACCACTGTTGCCCGCGCCGAACTCGATCAACTGCGCGCCACAATCGCGGCGCAGGCCGAGGCGATCGCGCAGGCGAAGCGTGATCTCTTGCGCTCTGCTGGTTGGGACTATGACGCGAGGCGTGATGTCATGCAGTGGCGCGATCCGTTCAGCCTCGCGTCATGGTACACTGAAGCGGATGCGGAAGAGGTACAGCGAGCACGAAACGAGGCGATAGCATGATCGTCATCTACGCCGCTCGTCACCCATGCGTCGAAGTGATATCGCACATCTGCCGCACGTGCGGTCAGACGTATACCGACAATAGCCGCTCAAGCAAAGATTGCAACGGCTGCAAGCCGCTCGTCAAAGCGGCGCGGAATCACAAGCGGAATGCGAGGAAGAAGGCGCGGCGATGACGAGCACCTATACCGATCAAGTCTATACTTGTGCCCGCCACATTTACGACAACGACGGCTGGTACATCCTCTGCGAGGCGCGGCCCGTTGAGTGCGATATGTTCGGGCGCGAGATACCGGGCGGCGGATATAGGGACTTAGGGCCGATCTCGTTTTACGACGCACTGGCAATTCGGCTCGGCCCGCTGCAAGGATTACGTCATGTGATGGGAGAGACAACTCTAGCACCCCGGCCCCGCGCCGGACGAAATGATGGGAGGAAGGATGAGCAGAAACATTGACGAAATCATAACGGCCTACGGGCAAGATACGGGCGATATTGCATCATCGTCAAAAGCCCGCGCCGAACTTGCTTCGTTACGATCCGACCTGAAAACGGCGCGTGTATTACTCTCAGCGCTTGACCGACAAGACGAGCCGCCATTCGCGCCGGGTACACTGTGCGCTTGCGTGTGCGGCTGCACGAATCTGGCAACGACTACGTACCTAGGGGAGCCGTGTTGTGACGACTGCGATACGCCGTGAAGATTCAGAAGGCGGTTATTGAACTGTCATGGCCTGATTCGTCCATGCTGCCAAATCGCAGCAAGGGTAAATCATGGTACACAACGCACGACGCCAAGATCATCGCGCACAACGTCGGCTATGTGCAGGCGATGGGCTTCAACATTGGCGATACCAACATCGATCATGCTGTGACGATCATCATTGCCCCGCCCGACAAGCGCAAGCGTGACGTTGACGGTATTCATGCTGCGCTCAAGCCGGTGTTAGACGGTATCGCGCAAGCACTTGGTATTGACGATTATCACTTTAACCCGGTGACGTTGCGGCGCATTGATCCGGCTACGCCTGGTTCGATTACGATCATCGTGGAAGATTCAATACCGTTCTAACGATCCCCGCCGCCATGGCGTGCAAACGCAGCGGCTATGAAGCGAGAAAGGACAAGAGATCATGTTTGACTTAGCAAAGGCCCTAGCAAAACTTTTTGGCAATCGTGAAGAAGTGCAACCGCTGCGCTGGAACCGTGAAAGCAAACATGCCAACGGACATCAGCGCCCGCGCAACTTTGATGCGAAGCGCAAGGCCCGCCGCAAGATGGCGAAGGCGTCACGGCGCATCAATCGGATGCTGAAATGAGCGAGCCAAAACGAGGAAAAAAATGAACAATTCGTTCGGAAGTCGGGCGCGTTTTGACAACGCGCTACAGAAGGCAAATGAAGAGGCGTGGTGCTGTATTGGTCTATTCGATGGGGTATGGTATGCACTCAATACAGGCCCTGTAAATTTCTTCTCCGCGACTGACAACGCGGAGATTCAAAAGAGATTCAGAGGTTGCGAAACGCGTGTTGCTCCATGGTCGAGTAACTATCCTCCCATCAGGGAGCGCGCGCGATGAAACACAACAACGACAGCGAGGTTGTCGGATACATGCGGGAATGGGCTAGTCGTGGTGGTGTTATTGAGGAACAGTACATGACTGCTCGATCATATTATCGGAACGGCTCGTTGTCTCAACCAGTGATGCGATCATTGGAGGCAGTCCAGAATTACCTGCTGCAAACCGGCGGATCGGTACTGCGCTATGACGGGGAAAGATATCATGATTCACTGAACGATTTTTTTTCTGGATCAGGAATAGGCGAAGCCAGTGACTCCAGCAGTACCCCTTTACGCGGATCAATTGTTGTTGTCAACGGAGAATGGCGTGATTGACGGGTAATGCCGAAGGGCGCTAAAATTGGCAGTTGACAAAAATGCTAACAAGTTATATACTGTCATGGTAGGATTCTATCACGGCGGACGTTTGAAGTCCACTACTTTGGTAGGATTTTCTAAGTTGCGTTAGACGAACCGGGCAGCCCTAACACTTTTCAACGGAGCGCAGTATCTTGAAAATGAAAATCCGCAAAAAGTCCACAGAATACAAGCCCACCGCTCAAGAGATTGAGGCGCAAAACTACGCTGGAAAACTTGTCAAGGTATTCATCACCCAGAACAACGCAGCCGACGCTTGCGGTATTTCTCGCGGGCGCATGTCTCACATTGTGCACGGCAAGTTCTCCGATGTGTCCATCACCAACACTGATGTCAAGGTGATGCAGGCCATTTACGAGTATCGCATCGTGCGAAGCCATGTCTCTGATGAGGCGCGAAAGTTGATGGATAAGTTTGAAAAAGAACTTGCCGAATCGCACCGGGCGAATCAGCAGACGGCGGCAACGGCCCGGCAGATTGTGCGGCTGCTCAAGAAGGGTGTAGCGTAAGTCATGAGCAGATGTAACTACCGGCTAACGTCGCTTGCGCATTTTGACACGAAAATCAAAAAAGGAGAATCATGGCAGAAATCTTGATAGTAACTCGTCACAAGCCGCTTGTAGATTGGCTCGCCGCGCACGGGATTACCGGCCAGGTCATTGAGCAGGCCGGTACTGATGATGTCTATGGCAAAGACATCTATGGCATTTTGCCGTTGCACCTCGCGGCAAACGCAAACAGCGTCACCGAGGTGTCAATGCCAGGCTTGACGCTGGAGCAGCGCAAGAAAAATGCAGCAGGTGATATGACCGTCGAAGATATGAACGCAGCAGGCGCTCATCTGCGCCGGTTCATTGTCCGTGAGGACGCAGACTGAATCCATCGGCTGAAAGTGTGGGGCTGCACGCGTTGATACAATTCGCGGGACGCTGCGATTGGTCGGTCAACGAGGATCGGATCGTTACCGATAAGGCCGCCATATTCTATCTTATAGAAGGGCAATAGCATGACACCAAAAGAGATCGTTAATAAATATTTCGAGCATACGCTTGACCTCCGACTTGCAGATATGATTCAGAAGGACATCGCCGCCGCCGTGCAGGCCGAGCGCGAGCGCACGATTGAGGAATTCAATCGAATATTGGACGAAAAAATAACACGATTGAATAATGCGCTTAACGACCTAGAGGAAAACATTGCTGCCATTCGTGCATTGGAATGACACCATGACCACCACGCCCCGATCCCCGCTCGTCATCGTCGCCATCATCACGGCTATCAGCGCCGTGGTGGGAGGCCGCTAAGGAAACGCCATGAACGAGCCGGATATGTTCACAGCTACAATCCAGATAGGCGGGGCACTCGTTTTGTGCTACTGCGCGCTTATGATTGGCAGGGCGATCGCGGCCCGGATTGCTGGCGACAAATACGAGGCGGTTCTTGGCATGGCGCTGATTAGCATTTCAGTGGCCGCCCTCCCCAACCGAAGGGGTGAATCATCTAACGAAAATGAAATGGAAACGGACAACACGACAACACAGGACAACACGGGGAAACACGGGGAAACACTGCTGGAAACACCTCAAGTCATGTCAGCGCATGGGCTGGTTAGCAGTCCGGTTATCGTGAAGATTACCGACGAAGAAGAGCAAGAGTTATTGCAGGTGCGTCATGAGGCGCTAGACCTGCTCGCCCGGTGCGTTAAGTATTACCAAGACAACGAAACGGTTGACGATGGGACTATCCCCCGCTATGACGAAATAAAAATGAAGTCTTCCTATCGAGGGGCAATCTGCAAGAATTTGGAGTACAGCGGCTGGGTGTCTATCATCAAAAATCAGCGCACCTTCGTGGTTCCTGAGATTGGAACTTGCGCGACTCTGCGCCGCTCAATCATCGACAACAGGCGGCGCGTGTACCCCGTTGGATACGCAGAACGACAAAAGGAATTACGCGATAGTGCGGTACTTGGCTTGCCGGAAACGAAAACGCATGACTACCAATGAGGTGGTACAGTGGATAATGGCCGCCCTAAATGTGTGGTGGATTGCTAAGATCATGATCGGGCTTGTGCAATATCCAGTTAAGAAACAAAAACGACATGGTGTATGGACGCAGGATGACCAAAGGACAAAAGTAAAATGACAGTTGAGGCGTGGATATTTCTAGTCCTACTCGTAGTAGTCCTGTCTATTATGATTGTTGCTACGTTGGAAAGTCCACACAAATGATATACATCAGCCGCTTAACAGCGCCGTAGCCGATCTGCCGGGCGTGGCGCGGTGATATTGATCGCTGTGCTAATAAAATTAGTGCGGCGCGTGCAGGTTAATAACGAGTTAGGTTCCTTCCAGAATGTCAGACTTTACACTTTACCGGGGCGATTGCCGTGACATCCTGCCAACCATCGGGGCAGAGATAGACGCCATCGTGAGCGACCCGCCCTACGGTATCAGAATGGACACAGATTACAAGAGGTTCACGCATGATTATAGTCACGCTGGAAACAATCATCGGCCTATAGAAGGCGACGGTGTAGACTTTGACCCTCAGCATCTCTTGGACTTCAAAAAGGTTATTCTATTTGGATATAACAGATTCGCGGGCCGCGTCCCTTGTGGAACACTTCTCATTTGGGATAAGCGATTCAAGAATGGCAAGGCGTTTTTGTCAGATGGTGAAATCGCTTGGATGAAGAGCCAGTATAAAGACATCGGGCCACACATGGGTGGGTATGGGCTGTACATCTTCTCTGAAACGTCTCAGGGGTTTGTCAGACCTGAGCCAGTGCAGCACCCGACACAAAAACCTGTGTCTGTTATGAAGTGGTGCATCGGTCGTTTGTCTCTGCCTGCAGGCTCAACAATCTGTGACCCGTACATGGGCAGTGGTACAACGGGAGTGGCGGCCCTGCAATTGGGCTACAAGTTCATCGGCATTGAAATCGACCCGGAATACTACGCCATCGCAGAGAAGCGTATAGCGGCGGCTCAGGCGCAATCAGTCATGCTTTTCCAGACGGGCGCGGAACCTAACAACGGCGTGCAGCCGACCGCCGATCATGCGGCGCAATCGTCGCTATTTGAACCGGAGCAGTAATAGCAGGTCGCGGCGGCTGACGCCGGGGCCGTTGGGAGCACTCTTGGGCGGGTGGGCATGTGTAGCGGTGGAGCGAGGAACCCGCGATGCGTTTGGGGTAATCCGGGGTGCTACTCGCAAACTAGCACGGGACGGCAATCCAAATCGGCAGTCGGGCCAGTATCCAAACGTACAACGGCCTTACACATTTTTGGCAATGCCAAGTCTCGCCCGTCCAGCAGTGCTCCCAACAAATCGTTCAAGCGCGACTGGCGCACGATGCAATTGGTAAGGTCAAACCCGTGGTGCGCCAGCCGCTTAACTCAACCGTTAGACGCCATGATAACAG